>Ga0265338_10000499_pt1 | contig 70016 bp, 72 predicted proteins | sample 42126metaG_FD_193579 | JGI IMG/M metagenome (GOLD analysis project Ga0265338, IMG submission 193579) | Rhizosphere microbial communities from Carex aquatilis grown in University of Washington, Seatle, WA, United States - 4-21-26 metaG | ecosystem: Host-associated > Plants > Roots > Rhizosphere...
CAGCAAAGTCCCCGCGATGCCGTTGACCGAACCGTGGTACTTGGCGATGAGTGCATCCGAAGTCATTCCCGTTTTGACCGCACCGGTCATCAAGTCGACGATGCGCTCCAGCGGTTTTCCATGGAGCACGTAGTGGCCCGAGGACTGGTAGTCGTAGGCTACACCGTCGAGCGCACCGGTTGCCGGATCGATCTTGAAATTTACAAAGGAAAAATGTCCGGTGTGCCCGCCGGCGCGCGGCTCGGCAGTCACTGTGTCGGCGTCAGGTCCCACTTGAGCGGCGTAAAATCCATCGATGACATCTGAGGGATTCGTCGAGGCGATATTCACCCACACGCCGAGCATCGAGTGACTGTCGACGACCGACACGCGTGTCAGCATCTCGGCGAGATATTTGTTGCACGAGTCCGGAGTCGGCGCGCAAGCCGTTTGCACGGCATACATTCCCTCTTGGCCGACGTCGAACGCGACACCGCTCGAAGGCGACGTGGGATTGTCGGGATCTCCCGGTTTGGGAAGATCGGCGAACGCTAAATGTGTACTCAACAAAATGGCAAATAGCATGACCCATTCCTTCAGCCACAAGGCTACGGGCGAACTCAGACTTTCGCAAATTAGGAATGATCATGAACATCATAAACACTATAGATATAGGCGGAATCGTTACTTTGTGGCCGCGGGAGGGCCTGAGCGCAAGGTTGCGACGATTTGGCGTTGCGCTTCGAGCTTTTGGCGCAACTCTTCGATATGTTTTTTGCGGCTGCCATCCTTATTGGCCTGATCGTCCTGAAGGTTGGCATATTGAGCCCGCAATTTTGTAAGCTCGCCGTTCAAACGCTGGCGCTGGTCCAATAAAGGCTGGAGTTGCGATTGCGCGTCCGAATCGGGATCCGCTGTCTGCTGAGCGGCGGCTTCGCCATCGTGTTCGGACTGTATGCGCTTCCACTCTTCGTTGGCCTCTTGAATTTGTGCGGCGACGGCGTGGCGTTCGCTGGACGGGGCACCCGACTCGCGTAAGGTATTCTTCTGATCCTTCAAGCCCTCGATACGGTCTTTAATGGCCTGCCGCTGAGCGAGGAATTCGTCGCGCCTCGCGGCCTGAGCGCGGGCCAGGTCATCGGACTTTTCTTTCGCGTCTGTCTGAATCGATTTAATTTTTTCGTCAAGTTCCGCAATCTCCGCTTGTACATCGGCGAGATTTTTGTCGACTACAGAAAGTTCAGGGTTGCCTTGAGGCGCGAGCTCGAGATCGTGAAGAGCGGCTTCCAATTCATGAAGCTTGATTTCGGCCTTGATCGCTAGTTCCGCGGACGCATCGACAGGCGCACGAATGACCGCCGCTGGCGCGCGGGCCGTAACCACTGGAGCGGCGGGACGCACGGGAGGAACTTGTGTGGCGAGAGGCTGAGGGGCCGGCCGGGAATGATAGACAAGGCCCACAACGGCGAGCGCACAAATCGCACCGGCCAACCAAATCGACGAGGCACGCGAAGGTTCCGGATGAACGCGCATGGAAGCTGTCGCACCCGAACGCAGATAGTGTTGTGTGAGCTGTTGAAGCGAGACGTTCACAACTTCTTGGCTCAAGGTCATCTCATGACTTTGCAGGGTCGCCACAGTTTTTTCGGGCCCTTCGACAGGGCGAATCTGAGCCTGATGCATGACCGCAAGGGTCACCGCGCGTTTAATGAGAATGGGCGACATTCCCTTCGTACCCAAACTCTTGGTCACTGCAATCAGGTTGTTTACGGTCTTGTGCAGAGACACGAGCGAAGTGCCATCCTGCCGGGCCGGACGCAGTTGCGAGAAGATCTTCAGGTCGCTGATCACCTCTTGCGCCGAGCCATACCGTTCTCCCACGGCGTTCGCGCAGAGTTTGATCAAAATCTTTTGTATCTCGAGCGGAATCCAAGACAGGCACTCGCGATTAAACTTCACGACCGTGTCGCGAAGTTGTCCTTGCTTACTCAACAAACGCTCGCCCGTTAAAATTTCATAAAAGATCGCGCCGACGCTCCACAAATCGGAGCGCGCGCTCGCCGGTGAGCCGGCATAGACTTCGGCTGCCATATACTGGGGCGTTCCCACGACGAGGCCCGTTTGCGTGCGGTCGGTTTGACGGCCGAGCGATTTGGCGATTCCGAAATCCAGAATTTTCACACGGCCATCGGGACGAAGAATCAAATTTCCCGGCGTAAGATCGCGGTGCAGGATATGATTGTCATGCAATTCGCGGACACCTTCCAGAATCTGAACCATCAACGGCATCGCTTCTTGGGGCGTCAAAATAAATTTATCACAGAGTGCGCGGAAGCTCAGGCCATTGACAAACTCCATGGCAAAGCACGGCGTGCCCTGATAGTCCTCAATCGAGAAAAAGCTCACGATATTGGGATGATTAATCTGCGCGAGCGTGCGCGCTTCTTCCACGAAGCGGCTCATCGGATGATCGACATTGTTAGTGTCGCTCCGTGAGCGAAACACTTTAAGTGCGACCGTACGGCCCACAACCTCGTCGACTGCTTCATACACTTCGCCCATGCCACCTTCGCCGACATGGCGGACGACGCGATAGGGACCGATCTGTGTGTCAGGTTTGAGAAGCTGATCCATCTATATTAAGCATCGGCGTTTTGCGGAAAGAATTGACTGGCCGTTTGTCCGGCGTCTTAGATTTTCAAACTGAAAGTCGAGCGGTCGTGAAAGTCGGGCTTTGTGGTCGAATGCTGGCCGGCGAAATACATGACGCCACTGTCGATGCGCAACACCGCGCAAACATTGCCTTCCAATTGCGGAATAGGTTTTTGCGCTTTTAGAATCGCTTTCAATTTTCCGCTATCAACCTCAATTGCGGTCAATTCGAAATCTCCGGAAGCCCGAGGGGGTTGCGGCTTGCGATAAGAATCGAACGAGTACAAATTCCATTGTTGGCGGGACGGCGACAAATTCAATTCCCAGTAGCCCGACTGGCCCGGAACGCCGAAAAATGCCTCAAAACAAGTCGTTTTCCAAAGCTCATCGCCGCGAGACCAGGCGGTCCAGCTGCCGTTCACCAGCGAATCGATCACCACGCCCCGCGGATCCTGCAATGAGAACTCAATCTGCAGAGTTTGATCGCGGCGCGAGAGCTCGGCCTTCAGATCGATCGATAACGCCATGGGTTCATAAGGCTTCAAATTCAACATAGCCCACGGTGACACCTTGGCAAAGCGCCTGTCAATCGTGTTAGATTCACGCCATGTTATCCCACTGTTTTACTCCAGATGAGCTACGCCGCGGGCGCGAACTGATCGACAACGTTCGGTTTTCCAGCACTTCCGACACACTCATCCGCGCGCTGGTGAAAGACGCGCGTGTGTCACTACAAAGCGAAGATATTGAGTCGCGGCTAGCGGCCGCGGCTTGCTCCTGCACCCAAGGGCGCAAGGGCAATCTTTGCAAACACTTAGCCGCAGCTGTCCTGGCGGGAGAAGACCGCGCTCTGGATTTTTTGATAAATAAAACTGAGATTACCGTCGCCCAAGCCGAGCTCGCCAAGAGACCTACACCGAAAAAATTTGAGCGTCCGAAAAGGGAAAAGCCTTTAAGAGTGCGGGCGCCCGCATTTGACTATCCTGCCGACGTCGAAGAGGCGCGCGCCTTTTTCAAAGGCAACGGCTTCGATCTTTCTCACCCCCTAGAGCTCGAAGACCTGATGAACGCCAAAAAATTATTGATGCGGGTTTTTCACCCGGATAAAGGTGGGACGCATGAAGAAACCGTCGAGCTCAATCGCAATTTCGAGACGATCCGCACTTACCTACAAAACTAGTAGAGCTCTGCGTATCCCGTGATTTTTTCGGATAACATCAGAATCATCGCGGCCAGCGGAAAAAACAGACCGATTGTGGTTGAGAAGCCCCAACCGCCGTGCAAGTACGCCCACGCGCCGAGCGCCGACCCGGCCGATCCTCCAATGTAAACGGTGGCAAGATACAGACCATTCAATCGGCTCTGATTGTTCGGATCGATCATAAAAATCGCACGCTGACCGAGAACGAGGTGCGCCGAAACTCCGGCGTCGAGTAAATTCGCCGTAACCGCGAGTAACACGAGAGCGGCCCATCCGCCCGCAGGACAAAAATGGCTTAACGCGAACGACAGAATGGCCAGGCCGAAGGACGCCAGTGAGGCCTGCCGGCTGAAGCCGCGGTCGGCGATCCGGCCCGCCAGTGGCGCGACGACAGCTCCCGCGACACCCACTAACGCGAAAACCGCCACGCCTTTTTGCGTAAACCCGAAGCCGCGCATGAGCAACAGAGGCACCGTCGTCCAAAACACGCAAAACGCGCCGAACATCAGACCTTGATAAATTCCGCGACGCCGCAACACCGCTTGATCGCGCACCAGTTTGGTCATCGACCAAATCAAACGCGTGTAGGTCATACCGCCGCTCTCCGGAGTCCGTTTAGGCAAGCTCGAGGATAATATCCATAACAACAGCAGCATGAGTCCCGCGCTGACAAAAAACACGGCGTGCAGGTCGATCATATCGGTCAAAATACTGGCGAGAGGACGCGACAACATAATTCCCACCATTAATCCGCTCATCAGACTTCCGATCACGCGTCCGCGTTCGCCGGGCGGATAGAGATGTGTCGCGTATGGTACCAGAATTTGCACGGTCGAGGCGCCGATCCCCGCGACAATTGAAGCCGCGAAGTACGGAGCCGCCGTGTGTGAAATTCCCAATGTGAACTCACTTAGAATCGTTACCGTAATCGTGATGAGAATGAGCTTTTTGTTTTCAACTAAATCGCCCAAGGGAACAACGAGGAGAACGCCGAGGCCGTAACCAACCTGGGTAAGCGTCATAATCAGACCGGCGGCGTCGGTCCTCAATCCCAATGAATCAGCGATGTTAGCGAGGATGGACTGCGGGTAGTACAGGTTCGCTGCCATAACTCCCACCGCAAAAGACATAATGTAAATAAATGTTTTTTTCACAGTTCGGCCAAATTAACTCTCCAGTTGACGGGTGTCCAATGGTTTGTTAGACGACTATCTAACAATGGAAACGCTGACGCACCCCAAACTAAAAGACGTGACGCTTGAGACAGTGTTCAAGGCGCTCGGCGATCCCGTTCGCCTCGCCGCGGTTCGCGAATTGCTCGCCGCCGACGGGGAAGAAATGGCCTGTGGCACGTTCAATTACTCAGTGACCAAAGCCACGTTCTCGCATCACATTCAGATTTTGCGGGAAGCGGGAATTATTTTTACGCGGGTCGAAGGTACGCGCAAACTGACCTCATTGCGCTCGAAGGAATTGAGTAAACAGTTCCCGGGTCTCCTCGAGTTCATCAAAGGCAAGTAAGCTTCGGAGGATTATATGGATAAGAAGATCGCATTTATCACCGGCGGAAACCGCGGCCTCGGCCTCGAAACGGCGCGCGAGCTGAGCGAGCAAGGCGTTCATGTCGTCATTGGTTCGCGCAATAAAAAATCCGGCGAAGAGGCCGTGCGCCAACTCGCGGCGAATGGTCTCGAGATTGAGTCGATTCAGTTCGACGTTGAAAAGAAAGCCGACCACAAAGCCGCTTACGATTTCCTAGCAAAAAAATTCGGCCGCCTCGATATCTTGGTGAACAACGCCGGCGTGATGAAAGACAGCGATGACGTCAGTGAGCGGGGCAACAAGACTTCCACCACGTCTGAGCAAATTCTCCGCGAAACGTTTGAGACTAACTTTTTCGCCCCGGTGATGCTGACCCAAACGCTGATTCCCCTGCTGCGCAAATCGGCGGCCGGCCGCATCGTGAACCTCTCGAGTATTTTAGGATCGCTCGCGCTGCATGCGGATCCGAAATCGCCGATTTACGACAGCAAGGTCTTCGCCTACGACGCCTCAAAAACGGCGTTGAATGCCTTTACGATTCACCTCGCGCACGAATTGAAAGACACCAAGATCAAAGTAAACTCGGCGCATCCGGGTTGGGTCAAAACCGCAATGGGCGGGGAAAACGCGCCGATGGAGTTGTCGGAAGGCGGCAAGACCTCGGCGGAGCTCGCGCTCCTCGGAGATAAAGGTCCGACGGGCGCGTTTATCCATCGCGGCGAACCGATTCCCTGGTAAAAGGTCCAGCAAGACTCATATATTGATATGCGGGCTCCGAAAAATGAACTGGTGGAATCGCGAAACAACAACCTGTTCATCAACCCGGATTACCTCGTTCCGCAGCTTTCCACTAAGCTCTATCGCTCGACTTACAGTTACCTGAAACGCTTTTACTCCGAACGAATTTTCGACGAGATCTGCCACGAGCTCGGAATGCCGAGCGGGTACCTACTTGCCGATGACAATTGGGTGTCCGTTGAATTCGGCCGTCAATTCACTAAGCTTGTGCGCGCGAAGACGAACGACCAAAATATCTATCGTAAGATCGGCCGCTTCTTCATGGATCCGCAAAACATCAATCCGATCGAACACCAGATTTTAAAAACGGCAGGGCCTTTCGGATTTTTTAAAATGATGGCGCGGACCTATGCGCGCACGAATCAAGCGTGTGCTTTGATTTCCACCCCCATCTCGTTTGGCCACTATGAAATTACTATTCAGCCGGTCGAGGGTACAATTTATGCCGACATGGCCCTCAACACGCTCGGCGTGCTCGAAGGGCTCGAGGAGTTTTACAACCTCAAACGTTTTTCAATCAATCTGAATAGTCCAATCGAGCCGGGCGAGGAAGTTGCGCAATTCAAAATTCAAATTAGTTTCGCGGCCATCCGGTACTTCGTCGACCTCGGAGCTCTCGCCGTCACTCTCGTCGGATTAAGTGCCGCGATCGGATACTTGATTTACATTTGGGAAATGCACGCCGGGCTCCGTGTGGTTCCGGGTCTGACTGTAGCGTTGGTCATCGCGGTCACTGCGTTCCTCCGCACGCGGAAGAGTTTGAATATTCTCAAGCGCAATGTGGAGCTTTATTACGATAAGAGCCGCGAGAAAAACGTGCAGCTCTACGAAAAATCCGAACTGCTCGATCGCCGCTACCGCGAAGCCAATCTCTTGCGCGAGCTCAGCACCGAGTTGATTTCGGTTAAGGATCCACAAAAAGTTTTGCAGATTTGCCTGAACTCGCTCGAGACAAAGTTCGATTTCCACCAGATCGCACTTTTTCAAGTCGCGAAGAAGCGCGGTAAATTGTACTTGAGCGAAAGCCGCGGGCTCACCGAAGTGCGCGCGAAGATCGGCGATGTGGAGTTTGAATTTCCAAACCCGCGCGCCAAGGAAGGATTTTTTGCCACGATTCTCGAGCGCGGCAGGAGCGCGTTGATATTAAATATCCCCGAGTACAAAAAGGTGCTGCAGGAGCGTAATCAACGCCTGCTCGAGATGTTGAACGTCGGTTCGCTGATCGTCTGCCCCATTCAAACGCCGGGCGAGAAGTACGGTTTGCTCACGATCTTCGGCCGCAAAGGCGAATCGTCTCTGACCAAGGCTGATAAATTCTTGCTGGAAAAAGTCGCGAATTTTCTCGCCCTTTACTTTGACAACGCCGCCAACTTCGAGAAAGAGGCCGGCCTGCGCAAAATTTTCCAGCAGTATGTACCGCCGATCGTGCTCGAGGAATTTACGCGTGACGGAGGTGAAACTGTACTGACCGAGCCGAAGCGCTCCGAAATCATTTCCGTCTTTATCGATTTGCGCGATTTTACGTCTATGTCGGAGAAAATCTCTCCCGAGCGCGTGGTGCAGATCATCAGCCGGTATGCGGACTTTGTATCCTCGATTTTCTCAAAGCATGGCTTCGTGATCGACAATATCGTCGGCGACGCGGTCGTCATGTTCCTCCCTTGCAGTTCGGACGCGAAGGGTGACCTACGCGCTTTCGTCGGCGCTATCCATACGCTTGACAGCAAATGGCCGGAACTCAAAGAGAGCATGGGCCAACTCGGGCATGACAGCTTCAAACTCGGTGTCGGCGCCAACATCGGGCCCGCGCTCGTCGGCAATGTCGGCGGCAGTGTCAAACGCAACTACACGGCTCTCGGCGACACGGTGAATATCGCCTCCCGCCTGCAGAGCCTTTCGAAAAAATTTCCGGCGCAACTGGGACAGGGTAATCTCACGGTGATCGTGTCAGACTCCATTTTGCAGCGCCTTGATCACAAAGACGCAAAACTCTTTTCGGAAAAGCTGCGTGGCCGCGATGAACTCACCTACTTCGCCAACGTCGACCTCGAATTGGTCAAGAAGGCGTCATGAGACAGCGTGCGTTGGAGCGGGTTGAAAACGAATTCGGCTCAGACCTCGTGTGCGCGATTGAAATCGAAGGCATGAGTTTTGACTGTGACGTCGCCGACTTCAACGCCCTCGGGTTCCGCCTCACGTGCCGAGACAAACGGCAGTTCGCCCTTCTCGCTCACGGCAATATCACGCGCGCCAAGGTCATGTACGGCGACTACGTTCTGGGCGTCCTCACCCTGCCCAAAGTTGTCCGCGCATCTTTGGAAACCAAAAAAGTCGTTCTCGTTCCGTCACCCCGTTCCACCGTCCAAATTGTCGAGCGGCCACGGCGGGCCAACGTGCCCTATCTGCTTGAGCCAATGATTGTCGGACCGGATCCCATGCGTCTCCGGGAGAAAATGATTTTCCGCGTGGACAATATTTCAGAGACGGGATTTCGCGCCAAGTGTTCGCTCTCCAACCGCCATTTGTTTCAAGGACAAATCATGAACGGCTTCACGATTGCGCTGCCGACGATGGGCACTCATACGTGTTCATTCACGATCATGAACGTGCGGGCCGACCACCAGCACTTGATCGTCCACTGTGCGTTCAATGACCTAAGACGGCCGTTTACCAAAGTGTTGCGCAATTTTATGCTCCTCTCTCTGTTCACGAAAAACGAAGAGGGCGTCAAAATGGGCGAGGAGCGCATGCCAAAGAAGCTCTCATCGCTCTTACGCGTGCGCCGCGTGAATCAATCGCTCGAAATGGATAAAGTGCTCCAACTCCGCCTGAGCGCCTACAAAGCCGCGAACAAGGTGTCTGACGGCGCGACGACCGACGTCATGTCCGACGAGTTCGATAAGAACTCGATCGTCTTGGGCGCTTACATTGGCTCGCAGATCGCGGGAACGGTACGCGTCGTGTTCTCGCGCGACGGTAGTTCGTTTCCGTTTGAAAAGACGTTTCCTTTCCCTGAAGGGAAGCGCTACCGCCGCGGTGCCTGTGTGGAGCTTTCGCGCATGGCTGTCGATCCTGCGTTGCAAGGTTCGGATATGGTCTTCCGCCTGATGCAAGCCGCCGCTCTCGAGTTTGTGCCAAAAACCGACTTCGCGTTTTTAATGTCCACCGACGATCTCGCCAACAATTACCTGATGATCGGCGCCGAGCGCCTTGCCGGGCCAGTGCCACATCCCGTTTCAGCCACTGAACACCTGTCTCTTTTTGTCTTCACCGTGGGCAAGCTCAAGTCCGGGCGCATGTCGGCACTAGCGTGGATCTTTTTCGCGCGCGAAATTATCGAATTCATGTCTCGGTTCGGATTCACCGGCAGGACGGCTACACCAATTTTCAAGTATTTGCTGGTTCCGCTCGAGCTCAGTCTTAAGAAAAGCAAAAAATTCTTCCGCCAGTTACGCCGCCGGCGATCGCGCTAGACGGCTCCCGACATTTCCCCTATCATTCGAGATGAGGGAGGCGCGATGCAACCAGATTCGTTCACCGAGAAATGGAATCGGCCCAAGTCGACACTGAACAGCTATGTCAAAACGCACGAGCAGGCGGTCGCCGATTTTACCAGAGACAACCAAGTAATCGCTCTCCTCGACAGTGGCAAATTCGCGCTCAAGAATTACCACGCGCTCTTGCGCGCGATCTTTCATCAAGTCTATTTTTCGTCATCGTCGTTTGCGATCGCTTCCGCCATGAACTCCCACTCCAGTTTGAACGCCCGCCGCTATTTGCTTCATCACGCCGAAGAAGAGATGGATCATTGGCAGTGGATTCTCGAAGATCTGAAATCCACCGGCTACAAGGGCCCGGATCCGCGCGAAGAGCATCCGAATTGGGCTGCCCAAGCCTATATTTCTTATGGCGTTTACCTGTCCATGTTCAAGCCTGTCGGCCGTCTGGCGATGTCGCGGGTCCTTGAGGGCATCAGCGGCAAATTCGGCGGCTTTTATGGCGATGTATTCGTGCAATCATTGAAACTCAACAAAGAGAATGCCAAATTCTTTCTCGTCCACGGCGATCTGGATCAAGGTCATTCGGCCGATATTGGCTCACTGCTCGAAAAAGAAAATCTATCGCCGGAAGAGTGGTCCGACATGGAACACATCGCGCGCACGACGTCGACACTTTACAAAAACATCTACAATTTGAGCGTGACACTCGCTTAAAGCGTGAAACCGGATTTGCGCAGCGACTCGACGGCTTTGTCGAGTTGGTCTTCCTTCACCAAGATATAATCGGTATTGAACGTCGACATGGCGAAAATGCTGATTTTCGCGCGCGCGAGAGGACCCGCAATCGACGATAGAATTCCCGTCTGCGCGAAATCGAGCAACCCATCGACTTTCAGGCAGGCCCACTGGCCACTCTGGCTATCGACTTCTGGCGGCACGAAGCGTGATTCGCAAACAATGGAAAGTTCATCGGGCGTGCGGTTGATCGCATAGAAACTGCCCTCGATCGCCCACGGAGGGATTTCGAACTTGGCGGGAAGTTTGAGAATGGAATATGTCGATTCCAACTTCTTTAGCTTCAGCATGGCTATTACTTTGCGCCGAACGCCGCCTCATTGCAACTTAACTTTGGGATGCACACTCGGACACAGTGCAACGGCTCCTGGTTCAGGCGACACAGAGTAATATTGTTTTGCAAAATCGCGCATGTGCGCGTCTGAATCGAATTCGACCGCCACGCCGCAAATTTGAGTCGGCGGTTCACTCGAAGGTGCAATTCCGGCATATTTCGCCATATCTCGCGGATCGCACATGGTGCCGACGCCAATACCGAGAAAGCCCGGCATGTTCGCGAGTTTTTCCTTTAAGCTATCGTGCACGGACATCACGCGGTCGGTGATACAGTCAGCATCGGAAGCCGGTTGACGCGACCGACGATGACCAAAGCCAACGCAACCAATACTAAAAACAAGCACCGCAACGGCAAATATTCGCATCGTCTATCCCTGGAAAGAGGATCTTAACACGAGTATACTGATTGCCGTCATGACTGAATTTGCGCGTAAGGTTATAGCGATTGTTAAAAAAATTCCACGCGGCCGCGTCGCGACTTACAGCCAGGTTGCGGCGCTCGCCGGGAAACCGCATGCGGCGCGGGGAGTGACGTGGATCTTAAGCTCGAGCAGCGGGACACATTCGCTTCCGTGGCAACGCGTGATCAGTTCGCGCGGGCGAATTGCGTTTCCACTGGGCTCAAGCCCGTACCGCAAACAGAAAGCCCTACTCATGAAAGAGAAAGTCAAAGTCGCGAGTGACGGGTCGGTAGCGCTTGAAAAATTCGGTTGGGCCAAGAAGCCAAACAAACCGCGCAACCAGCCGCGGATGTTCGGCTAAAGAACAGCCATCAGCTGATCGAAAGAGACAGGCTTTAGCAAAACCCGCGTGCCCTCGGGTAACTTGTTTTTCAAATCCATATCTCCCGATAGCACAAAACATTTAAGGTTCGGGCATTTCGCGCTTAAGGAGAGAATTACATCCGCACCGGTCATGTCGGCCAGATGGAAATCGGTCAACAACACATCCGGGATATACCCGTCGTTGACGCGTTTGAGGGCCTGTACACCGGTTTGGTCAAAATGGGCCGTCATCCCCGCGCGCGTAAACAACAGCTTCCACAGGGTTGTCAGGTCCGCGTTGTCTTCGACCATCAAGATCTTCAATAGTTTTTTATTATCCACGTGCAATCTCCACTAACGACGCGGCCGGGGACAGTCAATAAGACAAGTGCGATACGTCCCTCGAGTGTCGTCTCGAGGCGCGTCCCTTGCGCAGAGAAGCCAGCTTTCTACCGATTTGCTTGAGAATCTCGAATGACATTTCCTAACTCCTTTCACTGCCCTTAACTCAGTTCAAAATGGAGACCGGCGCGGGGTTTAATCCCCGATTGAGCCCTGATATTGAGAACTTATATCAATAACAACCTGCCCCAAAAATTCTCACTTGACCCCCTGAGGCGGGTATTTTGGGACCTATTTCGTGGGCACAGTGGCCGAATGGAACCTTTTCGATTTTCGGCGAGAGGCAGATTTATCCGTTCATTTACAATTTGCCGGAAAAGGAGCCAGACTAAGCTATGTCGCTTAAGCAAACGCTTCGCCTGACTCACCCGTTGATCATTGCGCCGATGGCGGGAGGTCCCACTACGCCCGATCTAGTGGCGGCGGGCTGTCGCGCCGGAGCCACGGGATTTATCGGTGCCGCCTATATGAAACCCGAAGCCATTCTGGAGGCGTGCACGCTAGTGCGGGCGAAAACCGATCGTGCCTTTGGCGTGAATTTGTTCGTCACTCACGACACCCCTTCGGTGAGTGCTCCGGAGTTTGAAGCCGCCTTGATTGCAACTCTTGAATTTCGCCGTGAGCTTGGACTGGACCGCCCGGCCTTGGCGCCTCCTTATGAGGAAGATTTTGAAGCGCAGTTCGCGGCCGTGTTGCAAGCACGGCCCGCGGCTTTGAGTTTTGTGTTTGGAATTCTGCCGGCCGAGAAAATTCGCGCGGCCCAAGTGGCGGGCATTTTAGTGTTCGGCGGTGCCACGACTTTGGCGGAAGCTTTGGCCGTCGAGAAGGCCGGCGTCGATGCGATCGTGCTTCAAGGCATCGAAGCGGGAGGACATCGCGCGATTTTGGATCCGCGGGCTACCGACGAGGAAGTTCCCTTGCTTGAATTACTGAAGGCCTGCAGGTCACAGCTGAAAATCCCATTGATCGCCGCCGGCGGAATCATGAACCGCGGCCATGTGAAGAGGGCTTTAGCCGCCGGAGCGGAGCTCGTACAAATGGGCACGGCGTTTTTAGACTGCCGGGAGGCCGGAACGTCCGCACCTTATCGCACGCGTCTGCGTGAAGCGCGGGTGACGGAGACGACGCGCGCGTTTTCGGGGCGGCTGGCGCGCGGAATTGTGAATCGGTTTATGCGCGAAATGAAAGGGCGGCCGCTATTGCCTTTCCCCGCCCAAAATAAGTTCACGCGCGATCTGCGGGCGGCGGCGTCGATTCAAGGTTCGAGTGAGTTTTTGTCGCTATGGTCGGGAACCGGCGCAGGGCCTTTGTGGACCGGCAGTGCGGAAGATTTGATTAAATCTCTTTTCCAATAAGCTCGTTCAAATTTTTGATCAGCCTGATGGCTCCGGCCTGCAGCAGGCGCTCGCCATGGCCTTCGCGCACGTGGCCTCCGCCGATAAAGCCGATGACTTTGAGTCCGGCGCCGCGCGCGGCAGTCACTCCCGGAACGCTGTCTTCAATCGCATAGCCATCGTCGGCGTTCCAACCCATAGTTTTGAGCGCGTGAATGTAGAGGTCAGGAGCCGGCTTACAGTTTTGCACCATGTCGTTGTTAAACACCTGATCGCCGAAATACTTCTTGAGATTCGTGATGGCGAGTTTGAGCTCCAAACCGTCGCCACTGCTGCTCGAGGCGACAGCATGTGGAATTTTGAGCTGGCTCAGGAATTCGGTCGTGCCGGGGATCGGTTTCAGTTCTTCTTTATATTTTGTGTAAATGCGCTGATGTACGACCTCGATGTAATTTTCGGGCAGGCGTTTGCGCTCTTCGACTTGCACCGGATGAGTGGCATGTGTGCCAGTGAATTTGTGAATTTGCTCATCGAGGGAGATCGGAAAGCCCATTTCAGTTTTGACCTGCGCCTCGATCGTGCTCGCGAGAATTTCGCTGTCGACCAAAACGCCGTCAAAATCAAAAATTAGAAATTTCGTCATGCCTCTTCTTTAACGGTTAGCATCGTCACGAGTCGGATACCCGTCATTAATATCCGGAGAATAGTCCGTTCTCAAGATTTTATTGGCCACGGCACCTTCCGTCAGCTCTTCCGCGGTAACGGCAGCGCCAATGGCGACTCCGGCAAGACCAACGCGGCCGGCGCTCACAGCGCCTTTATAGATCGTGAATTTCTCGACTGGGAAGCGCGAGATGCTGCGGATAATGCTGCCTTTGGACAACAATTCGTCTTTTGCGATCGAATTGACGGCTTGAACGGTGCCCTTCTCCGAATCGACGACTTTATCGAAATTGTAAATCGGGACGGGTTTGCCGGCGCGGGCGTCGGCGGCGGCTTGGTCGTCACTTGAAGCCACGCCTTGTTCGTGAATGGCCATGCCTGCATACATAGCGCGCGACGCAAAGTCCGGCTCTTGGCCGGCATATTGTTGTGTCGTCCCGCCTTTGCCATCTGAAACGGTGTTGTATTTGGCTTTCGTCGCGGTTACCGACATCATAAGGTCATAACTCGCACGTGAACGGGCCGCGGCGGCGTCCGCCTCCATTTTGTGAATGTGGTAGGCGCGGTTGGCTTCATCGCTCAAACGATAATTGATCGTGATGCGGTCTCCATCAGTAAATGAGCCAGAAACGCGCGTGATATCGGAAGCCGTTTGCGGGGCCTTGTCATTGGCGATTCCGTAAACTCGTTTGTCATATTCGCGTTCAAGCGCGTTCGCCTGACTATATTTTGTTAACGAGTAAATGCCCGATGGCGCGGCTACGGCGACACCGCCGGCTGCAGTCTTACATTGGGTGGAGTTGACCGTATATCCGTCTTTGGCGCAGAGATCTGAGTCCTCGGCTAAGGCCGAGTGACAAACGGCGGTGACCAAGACCAAGGTGGTGAGCTTCAATGTTTTCATGGGCAATCTCCTCTTACCAAACTGCATTAGCAAGACCGCGCCAACCCAATCCTAAATAGGTTGGATTTGGTCGCGTTTCTGGCTCGAGGTGCCCAAGTCCGTCGACGTGTGTTTACAAATCAGCCAAAATGATATGGAGATGAGAGTTTTAGCCGTCATCCTGATCTGTCTCATTTTGAGACAACCGGTTTTCGCCCAACCCTGCGATCATCCGAGCCCCACGGCCCCTATCAAGCAGGTCGTCGATAACATCGAAGAGTCGCCGTTTATGGTTGCTTGTAAAAAACCGCCCGGCCTTCTCAAAGACCGCCCGAAAACAGGCTTGCTCCACCCCAATATCCCGCCCGGCGATGGGCATGGGCGCAGCACCCGTGAATTTCTGAAACGCGTACTTGCTAAAGTCCGCGGCCGCATCGAAGCCAGCCGCTGGCAAGGCACCAACTTGGAGACTTGCCTTGACCGCGGCAACACTCCTGAGTGCGAAGAGGTCAACCAATGGGCCGACAAGGAGCTCCCTCGGTATTTGAAAGCCGCGCGCTGGAATTTGAGTCTTGCACAAAGCAATCACCAACTGTCCACTTGGTTTGACGACGCCTCACATACTGTAAACGGGACGTTGAGCGGCGAAGGCACCTCAAAATATGAAAAATGGGCGCCGCTGACGGCTGACGAATCCAGCCGCGCGGCCGCACAGCTCAAAAAGTACGAGAGTCAAATTGACAGCGAAGGTGGCAAACGCTTTCCACTCGCGAATGCGGAAGGCATGGAGAAATTCAAGAATCAAAGCCTGATCGCCGTCCGATACAATCATTATTTAACGTATCGAAAGATGATTGGCGACCTTCCCCTGCTTCAACATCTTCATGGCCCCGAAGTCACACATAATGACTTGCGCACGGCGATCACGGATATGCGCGGTAAACTGGATCAGGAGTCCAAGTACATCGACCGCTTTGATAAATTGCTCGCCAAAAATCCTCTTCCGAACGCGGCGATGGATCTGATGGCTTACAATTCGGAAGTTGAAGAAACGCTGCTCGACGACAATCGTGACTGCGGAATTGCGGCATCGATGGTGTACACAATAGGCAACCGCAAGATGGACGCCGCGCTTCTCACTTTGCCGATTCTGGCCGCGTCGGCGTTTGCACCGCCCTTGCTCGGCGTCGGGGCGGCGGTAGGTGCGGGTGGCGTGTTTACGTACTCAAGCTATACGACCTACAAAGCCGCGCAGCGGGATACTCTTGGCCACATTTATGGGGACGGCTCAGGCATCGATTTGCAGAAGCTGGATGATGCTCACAAACAATTTGAAGTGACGGCGATTACTGTTCCGCTGGGAATGGGCGCCGGATCTCTCGCCGTTAAGGGTTTGAGCACGGTTGGAAGCGCGGCCCTGTCGGCGGGCTTCCGTATGTTTGAGGCCGCACCCTAGCGGCTACGCACGAGTGTTAGCACTTGTTGCAAGTACGCTTTGTCTTCCTCGCTGACATTGTTGGCCGCCGCGATTTTGATAGCTGTCTGACCGTGAACCAGCGCCTTTGCAAAATCTTGAGCCTTCAGATAGGAGTTTGCGAGCCGGTACTCCGCCCACATCACCTGATTCCACGTGCCGGCGATTTCCCAGAATTTGCGGCCGGTTTGGGCCGCTAGAATCATGAGATCCTTTTCTTCGCCCGTGCGTTCAGGCTTTTCTTCCAGTGCGGCCGCGAGATTATTGCCAGTGACGGCCAGCGCGCGGTTCGCGGGATCTTCCTTGGCCAAGCCCTCCGCTTTGCCCAGCGCTTCGCGGAAGAATTTTTGTGCGGCATTTGTATGCATCTGACCCGCGAGCGCGGCAGCGGCTACGGCGAGTATGCGAATCTGATCTGAAGTCGAAAAGGCCGCGACGTTGGCTTCGCGGCCCGCCGCGAGTTCGAGCGCAACTGTCAGGCGTGCAATCGCTTTGTCGCTTTCGGAGTCTGCGGCAAATTTGGGATTCGCGCGCAACTGTTTGAGATAGGCGACGCCTTTGTTCCACTCGCCGAGATGCTCTCCATAAACGTGCGCGGCTAAATTTGCGAGCGGCGCGATCTGCTCGTTGGTTTCAATTAAAGCCAAACCTTGATCGAGGCGCGCGCCGACGGCGGCGGCGTTTGCGCCGTGATCATTCCAACCTTCATTTATAAATTCATCGAGTTTCATTGTGTGGGTATAACATGGTTCCAATTTGGGTGCCAATCTCCGTGATGGAGCCCCAAAAAACATTCAATTGGTGGTCTCCGAGCCGAGCCGGTACCATAAAAAAATGGCAAAACTAAATCCGTTGACCGTTAAAACGAAGACCGGCCTCCAAGTCACTCTCCGCTCTGCTCAACCGCAAGACGGCGCGGAGCTTGTGAGCGTGGTCCGCGAAATCATGCGGACGAGCGCCCATCTTTTGACGGAAGAGGACGAATTTAGCATGACGCCGGAAAAGGAAGCCGAGTTCCTCAAAGGGTACGTCGAGCGCCCGGATTGGATTTACCTTGTGCCGACTATTGGCGGCCGAATTATTGGAAGCCTTCAATTTACAGCCGGGCACCGCCGCCGCATTTTCCACCAAGGGACACTCGGCATGTCGATTTCCCCGCAGTATCAAGGACAGGGCGTGGGCCGGGTCTTAATGCAGGGTTTTTTCGATTGGGTGGAAACGTGCCCGTCGATCGAGATCGTTCGGCTTGAGGTGCACGCGAAGAATGCCATTGCATTGAAGTTGTACGAATCGTTTGGCTTTCGCGAGGAAGGCCGCGAAGTGCGCGGCGTAAAAATGCCCGACGGCACATATGACGACTCCATCATGATGGCGAGGTCTGTCAGATGAGAGTCGTCGACGTCACTTCCGAAAATCTGAAGGCATGCCAGGACTTCTTGGCGCGCTTCGAGGACACGTGCCAATTTCTGATCAATAACTTGAGTCAGCACGGCCCGCGGTTAATCGAGCACCACAATAGCGGCAATTTTAAAATGCTGCTCGAGGGTGAGCAGGTCGTCGGCGTCTTTTGCCTCACCCGCCGGGGAAATCTGCTGGCGCAGACGACGATCGATGCCACGGATATTATTTTGAACTCTTGCCGGCAAGAGTCCGTCGCACTCAAGGGATTCAGCGGCGCGTGGCCGACGATCGCACCGATCGTGGCGAAGTTCCGCGCCTATACTCCCGACTTCAAGCCGACGTACGACGACCAGGAATTTCTATATTCTTATGTGCTGGTAGCGGACGATCCGCGCCTGAAACATGATCCCCGCGTCCGCTTTCTCGAAGAGCGCGACTTCGAGCAGTGGTTCGTGCACAGCGGTTTGTATTTGACTGAGCTCAAATTGCCTAACCAACTGACTTTCGAACAGAGCCGCCGCGATTTCGCGGCGCAGGTTCAACGGCGCGTGTGGTGGGGTTTGTTCGATGGCGAAACGTTGCTCTCCCGCGTCGCCCTCAATTCAAATGGTGAAACCATTGGTCAGGTCGGCGGCGTCTTCACGCCCCGCGAATTGCGGCAGCGCGGTTACGCTAAGGCGACAATGTTTCACATGCTCAAGGACTGCCGTGATCTACACGGTCACCGCAAGAGTCTTCTGTTCACAGGGCGCACCGATATCCCCGCGCAAAAGCTTTATGAGTCAATGGGGTATAAACGCATTGGCGACTACGCACTCGTTATGTAGGTGTCACGCTTATTCTTGTATCCGGAAACACGCCTTGGGTCTGGCTGCATAGAGTTACACCTGTCTCGGGACATTGGCTTATTCTATAGTTGTTGCAGGGGGAAACTATGCGTTTCTTATTCGCCTTGCTCCTTATTAACTGTTTTCAGTTCGCGTTTGCGGAGGAACCGGCGCAAGCTCCTCAACCGGCACAAGAAAAGGCTCTGAGTCCCCCACCGGTCTCAAAGCCTGGAATTGAAGCGCACGTTATCCAAGTTTTTCGTGACACCAAGAAAGTTGTCGCCGACTTCCCGCCGTCGACGGCCCACGATTCCAGTTTTGCCCCTGATCGTTTGATTTTTACAAACGCAAAAGGCGAAGCCTGCGAAGGGACGGTCTCGCAGATTATTGAATTCCACGCCTACGTCGATTTTTCCAATTGTTCTATCTTTGACGAAATTAAGTCGGGCGCCCGACTTGCACCCTCGATTTTCGACGCGCACGCCGAGCCGCATCCGAATCAGCCGCAACCTCCGCCGCCTGTAATTTATGAACCACAGCCTCCGCCGCCGTCATTTCATGAAGCTTGGTTTTATGAGCACCCCGAGGATCCCGAATCTCCGTGGCGGCACGTGCGCTTCGGCGTGACCGTCGGTTACGATACGTCCGATCAAATTTACTTTAACGATGCGACCTTTTATTCAGGTGGAACCACGAGCACGGGCTCAGAAAAATTCAACATCAACACCGCCCCCGAAATCGCCGCGACTGTGATTTATGCGCGCGAAAACCATTGGGGCTTTCTCGGCAACTACGTTTACCAAGGCCGGCGCGATATCCGCAACGCCCGCACCTATTTGGACGACGGAACGGTCATCGACACGAGTTACACCGTGCGTCCGCAAATTCAAATGAGCGTTTTAGAATTAAACGCGCTCTATCGCTGGCGGTTTCTGTACTTCCCGATTGGCCTGAACTACTCGTGGGTCAGCCTACGCAGCGATGACGATGCGTCTCATTGGGATAACAGCGTCGGCGCGCAGTTCGGGGTCGGATTTATTGTCGGCGATCATTGGCACTTCGAAGTTTTGGATCGTTTTATCGGAGGCTCTCTCCATATCGACAATGGCGGCACGACGTATAGTCTCGGCGCCGGGAATCTCGAGGGTATAGTGTTCCGCGCCGGAATTGTTTTTTAAGGTGCCCTTTTTGCGGGCGAAGATTAAATTGATCTCCTATGAAGTTATTCATCCTCGCGCTTTCGCTATGCTTCGCCTCTGAAACCTTCCACAATGCACCTACGTCATTCACACATCGAAACAATCCCGCACACTCCGAACAAGACATAAAAAAGGGCGCCGCACTCTTCGCGCAGAACTGCGCCAGCTGTCACGGCAAAGACGCCATGGGCGCCGGAAACATACCGGCGCTGGCGATTGGCCCTGCGCAAACCGCGCCCGAAGGGGAAATGTTCTGGTTTATCACCAAGGGCTCTCCTGAAGCCGGCATGCCCCCCGCCAAGATTTCTGAAAAGGAGCGCTGGCAAGTCATCAGCTTTATTAAATCATTGAAGGGCGTGAAGGCGCAGGCTCAAGAACCGCAACTCAGCAATGATGACAGCCATGCGCCGCCGCCACCCGCTCCGTTTACCGACTACCGCTATGAACGGCCGGGACAAATGCACAAAATCCTGCCGAAAGATTTGCCGGCGCCGGCGCCTGAAACTTCGGCCGGCAACGCGCCCGACGTCGTCAAACGGCCCCTTAAGGCGTGGCCGCAAGTGCCGAAGGGCTTTAAGGTCGAAGTTTACGCCGAACATCTCGAGCAACCGCGCGCGATGCGCACGGCGCCGAATGGCGATATCTTTGTCGCCGAAAGCCGCGCCGGAAAAATTTTGGTCTTGCGAGGCGGAACGCGTGCCGAGAAAACCGAAGTCTTCGCCGGCGGACTCGATCGGCCGTATGGCCTCGCGTTTTATCCGCCGGGCAATGATCCGAAATGGATTTACATTGGCAATACGGATTCGGTCGTGCGCTTCCCGTATCACACCGGTGAACTGAAGGCCGCCGGCAAGCCCGAGAAAATTGCCGATCTGCCCTCGTCGTTCCGCGGCCATTGGACGCGCGACTTGCAATTCAGCCTAGACGGCAAAAAATTATTCGCTGCCGTTGGTTCGGCCTCCAATATCGACGACTCCGAAAACGAGAAGAACCGCGCTGACATTCTCGTCATGACTCCCGAGGGCAAAGACATCAAGGTGTTCGCATCGGGCATCCGCAACGCCGGAGGCGGTTTGGCCGTGCAGCCGAAGACGGGAGCGCTATGGTGTTCCGTCAACGAGCGCGATGGCTTGGGCGACAATCTCGTTTCCGACTACATCACGCATGTCGAAGAAGGCGGCTTTTACGGCTGGCCGTGGTGGTACATCGGCGGACACCAAGATCCGCGCCATCAAGGCAAACATCCCGAACTCAAGTCCAAACTGATTAACCCCGATGTGTTGCTGCAGGCGCACCATGCCTCTCTGCAGCTCGCCTTTTACGAGGGCAAACAATTTCCTAAAGAGTACCGGGGCGACATCTTCGCAGCCCAACACGGGTCGTGGAACCGCTCGGTGCGCACGGGGTACAGCGTGATCCGCGTTCCGCTCCACGGCAAAGGCAAAGCGACCGGCGAATACGAAGATTTTATGACCGGCTTCGTGGTTAACCAGCGTGCGGTCTGGGGACGGCCTGTAGGCGTAACCGTGGCGGCCGACGGCGCACTGCTGGTCAGCGATGATGAATCGAATACAATCTGGCGGGTTTCCTGGGTAAAGTAGAAACGATTATGTTATATTTGTTTCCATTATGGAAATATTTGAATTGCGCTATTTTCTCTCTGTCGCCGACTTTGAAAACATTCACCGCGCCTCGGAGAAGTTAAACGTTTCTCCCGGCTCACTCAGCAAAGCCGTGCAGCGCCTCGAAGACGAGCTGTCGGTCACCCTTTTCAGCAAAGAGGGCCGCAATATCCGTCTCACCGATCACGGGCGCATGCTGCAAAAGCGCGCTTCGGAAATCGTGCATCTTGAAGAGTCCACCCGGCTCGCGCTCGGCGGCCACCTCGGCACCATTCAAGTCGTGATGTCGGGCCCTGAGGTTTTGCTGTCGGAGATGGGCTTGCAGTTAAGCCGCGACATTCAAAAGAAATTTCCCAAGAGCAGTTTCGAGTATCACCACGCCGACGACGAAACGGCGATCGCGCGCGTGCACCGGGGCGAGGCGCATATTGCGGTCGTAACCGCCGAAGTGCCGGGCCATCTCGGACTCTTTACTAAAATTCTCGCGGAGACGAAGTTCCGTACGTATGTCGGAGACAAACATCCACTGCATGGATCGCGCAAGGCCATTCCCATCGAGCAGGTCTTAGAGCACGCGTTCGCCAGTCCCAATCACCCGCTCCTCGGGCAAGTAAACGCGAAGCAGTCGATGGACGGCTGGCGCGACGATCAGTTTCCGCGCAAAGTGACTTATCTGACCTCGAGCCTCAAACTCCTCGAAGAGCTGGTCCTGCGCGGCGACGCGATCGTTTACCTTCCGGAATATTACGGCGCGCGGCTGGGCCTGCATGAGCTCAAAGTTTCGGGCTGTCCTTATATTTGCACGCAAAAAGTACGTTTGGTGTCGCGCTCACCGAAAGAGATCGGTTGGCTCAATCAGGTTTTGTGAGCAATGCCTTCGTAAACGTGGCCGACGAATTTCGGGGCGCGGTCGATGTAATAGGATGTGCATTCCGTAAATGCGAGACCCGCGCGTTTGATTTCATCATGGACGCTGACCGTCAGCGAACAGCCGCAGCCCACAATATTTTGAATCGGATTTAGACGATACTGCCATTTCGCCACGCCGGGATCCGGACTTAGTCCGTGCTCGAGAAATATAATATTGCCTTTGGGTTTCAAGACGCGCTTCATTTCCAACAAAGCATTATGCAAATCGGGAATCGTGCAAAACGTCAGCGTGCTGACAATCGTGTCGAAAAACTCGGCCTCGAATGGCAACTTTTCGGCGCCCGCGAGCTCAAAATTGATTTTGATCCGATCCTTGCCATGCTTGTGCATTAACTCACGCTTCATGCCGGTGTTGGGATCGATCGCCCAAATTTCGTTTACGGATTCAGGATAATGTTTAAGGTTCAGTCCCGTGCCGATGCCGATCTCGAGAATCTTGCCCTTCGCGCCACTCAGAACATGGGCGCGGCGCGCGTCGAACATCTTATGGCTCACAATGAGGTCAAAGAATTTCGGAAATATGTAGTCCGCATAAATACCCATGGTTGATTAACCTAGCATGAATTTTTAAGATCCGCGCTCATATTGGTGAATGACTTCATCGGTCAGATCAACAGCGTACTATGCGTATGTGAAAGCGAAGTGAACGGCCCATGAATTTTGCTTAATGACTGGGCTTTTGGTACCATTTGCCGCATGAGTCTTCGTGAGTACAACCGTAAGCGCAAATTCGATCAAACTCCCGAACCGCGCGGCCGCAAAGCCAAGGCGGCGAAGCAATTGCGGTTTGTCGTGCAGATGCACGACGCCTCCCGCTTGCATTGGGATTTTCGTCTGGAATTCGATGGCGTCTTTAAAAGTTGGGCGGTGCCAAAGGGTCCTTCGCTCAACCCGCTCGATCAACGTCTCGCCGTTCACGTGGAAGATCACCCGCTCGATTACGGATCGTTCGAGGGCATTATTCCCAAAGGCAACTATGGAGCGGGCACGGTTGTAATTTGGGATGAGGGAACGTACGTCGAACGCAGCTCCGGGGACCCTAAGTCGAGCGACGCGGCGATGACCAAGAATATCGATAAGGGTCATCTGACATTCATTCTTCATGGACACAAACTGAACGGCGAGTTCGCGCTCATCCAGCTGAAGAAAGATGCGAGCAAGAAGAATTGGCTGCTCGTGAAAGCCCGCGATGACTATTCGACGTATAAGCGGTCGGAAATTCCGGGCAACGAATCCGTGGTCTCCGGCCGGACCGTCGAACAAATCGCGAAGCACGCCGAGAAGGAAGGCGCGGTGTGGTTGCCGAAAAAGGGCCGCTTGAAACCCGCACCCAAGAGAGAGATCAAGCCTCCGCCACCTCCTAAGAAAAAGCTCGCGCTGAAAACTCACGAACCTCTGGTGAAAGCAAAGGCCACCGGCGCGAAGAAAGCGCCGCTTCCCCGCAAAATCAAACCGATGATTGCTACGCGCAGCCGCAAAGAGGCGCCCAAAGGCTGGATCAAAGAGCCTCACCTCGATGGGCTGCGAGCCATCTCCGAAGTGGAGGGCAAGAAAGTTTCGCTCTATTCGCGCGCAGGTCTACCGTTCGGCAAAAAGCATCCAAAAATCGTCCATGACTTGGAAGCTCTCGGCGTCAGAGCGATTTTCGACGGCGAAATCGTCGGCGACAAATATTACGTTTACGATCTGCTTTATTGGGACGACAAAGACTTACGTGATGAAAAGCTCGCGAAACGCAAAGCCGCTTTAAAATCGGCATTCAAGAATAGCAAACATGTGGTCCACCTCGATGCGCATAAGAAAGCCGGCGCCCAAGTGGCGAAAGACCCCGACAGCCCGTACACCAGCGGCACAAACTCAGAATGGATTATCACCGGTGAGCCGTCCAAACCTCGCGCCTCTGCAACCGTCACAGACGAGCCTATCCTCACGAATCTCGACAAAATCTATTTCCCCAAAGACAAAATCACCAAAGGCGATTTGATCGCCTACTACGACAGCGTCGCCGATTACATTCTTCCCTACTTGAAAGACCGCCCTGAATCGATGAACCGCCAGCCGAATGGAATCGATAAGCCGGGCTTCTTCCAAAAAGATCTCACCGGGCATATCCCGCGCTTCGTAAAGACCGAGCGCATTTTTTCGGAGAGTGCCGATAAGTCGATCGATTACCTGCTCTGCCAGGACAAACGCACATTGCTCTATATGGCGAATCTCGGCTGCATCGAGCTCAATCCGTGGTTCTCGCGCATCGGCCATCTCGACAAACCCGATTTTCTCGTGATCGATCTCGATCCGGACGACAATTCGTTCGAAGAGGTTATGGACATCGCTAAACAATTTCACACGATCCTCATTGAGGTGGGTGCGAAAAATTTTGTGAAAACCAGTGGCGCGACTGGAATTCACATCGGCGTTCCGCTGCAGGCGAAATATGATTTCGATACCGCCCGCGAATTCGCCGAGACCATTTGCCGCGCGGTCGCGCGCGAAAACCCCGCGAACACGAGCGTCGAGCGCACGCCCGCGCGCCGACGCAAAAAAATCTATCTCGATTTTCTACAAAACCGGCGCGGACAAACTCTCGCCGCTCCCCTATGTGTCCGTCCGAAACCCGGAGCTCCAGTCTCTATGCCACTCGAGTGGAGCGAGCTCAAAAAAGGTCTCAGACCGGAGCAGTTCAACATTCGCAATGCCTTGCGTCGAATCGCTAAGTTCGACGATCCGTGGAAACCTGTTCTCGGCCCTTCCGTAGACTTAACGAAGTGCAGCAAAGCCCTTCACAGAATGTACCCCAAAGACTAAAGTCGGGGTGTAATCACGTCGATGAGAGGGGGTCATCACAGGAGACTCCCCATGGCCAAAACTGCAGCTAAGACCGCGAAACGAACCGACCCTTTCAAAACTCGGAAAACTAAAACCGAGGAGAAAGCCGCGGGCGATACGCTGACTCCGCCGGCGGAAATCGCACATGCGATCGATGCCTTTCGCGAAGCTCAGGACCAGGCCAAGCACTTCGAAGGTGAAGCCACGATCCACAAAAATGCGATCTTAGCTTTCTCGGAGGAAGAGTACGTTAAGCGCCTTCTCAGTGGGAAAAACAAGTCGTTCAAAGTGTTGGGCGACGAGACCATGGTCACGTACGTGGTGATGGATGCGAGTGCGGGCCTCAGTGACGAAGATGTCGAAGAGTTCGAAAAAAATTTCGGACGCAAGGCTGCTGAAGAATTAATCGTGCGCGATTATTCGAGCATCAAATTTGACGCCAAAGTTTTGGAAGCCAACTACGACGCCGTGGTTGAAGCCCTGCAAGCATTGCCTGAAGAAGTTCTCGAGAATTTATTTAAACCGATGCTGCATAAAGCGAGTCCGGGTGCTGCAGAAGCAGCCAAACAATACGCCAAAAAGCCGGATGAGCTCTTAGAAATGCTAAAGGCGTTGCGGATCAAAAATTATATTCGTTAGTCGTTGATTCGCGATGCGGCCCGGCCTATCTTTGCCTCTTAAAAGGGGGCGGGGTGTTACCGGGGGTTTTTAAAGAGACGATCTTTTCTCCACGTCGAGGAACTGTGCCGTCAACTTTCATTCGTGCTATGCACCCCAAGACCGAGATAAAACCGACACTAGCGTCTGTCGAAAAAATTTTGCAGGCGGGATGGGTCGGCCAACCGAAGATTCACGGGCATCGCGCGCAGATTCATTTGTCAGCCGACGAGGTCGAAGAGCCCATCGTTTACAACCGCCAAGGCAAGCCCCACGCCGTCACTTTGCCCGATGAGATCGAGCGCGAACTCCGCCGTGTATTTTCGTTTAAAGACGGATGGACGGTGATCGATGCCGAGTGGCTCAAGCCCGAAGGCAAACTGTTTGTGTTTGATATTTTAAAACGAGACGGCAAACTTTTGCGCACGCTCTCGTATGCCGATCGTTATGCACTTTTGCCGAAATCTTATATTTCGCCTCATGTGAAGACGCTTCCGCTCATCACTACTAGCGTCAAGTGCATGCAGCTATTGGAAGGCGAAGACGCACACGTTGAGGGTTTGGTATTCAAGGCTCTTAACGCCAAAGGTTTCGAAGACACCTCTATCATTCGGTGCCGTAAACGCCGATAAGCCTCCATGGCGAAAATCTACATTGGAATGTCGGGATGGACCTTTCCGGGCTGGCGTGGCGGATTTTATCCGAAAGGTTTGGTTCAGAAAAAAGAACTGGAGTACGCGAGCCGCCAGGTCAACTCCATCGAGATCAACGGCACGTTCTATTCGCTGCAGAAGCCGGAGTCGTTCCAAAAGTGGCATGACGAAACGCCCGAAGATTTTGTTTTCAGCGTGAAGGCGCCTCAGTACATCACGCACATCAAACGCTTGAAAGATGTCGAAGAGCCACTGGCGAATTTTCTGGCCTCCGGTTTATTGTGCTTGGGCGAAAAGATGGGCCCAGTGCTGTGGCAATTTCCGCCGAACGTGATGTTAAAGGACGACCGCTTTGAAAAGTTCTTGAAAATCCTGCCATTCGATTCTCGTGCAGCCGCGCGCCTGGCAAAAGGTCATTCGTCGAAAGTGGCCGGCCGCAATTTCACGCGCGCGCTCGGCGATTTTCCCATGCGTCACGCGTTTGAATTCCGTAACGACAGCTTTGTAAACGAAGCGTTTATCGAAATGCTCCGCGAATACAATGTCGCGGTCGTGTTCGCGCACTCGGGGATGACGTCGCCGTACATGGAAGATTTGACCGCCGATTTTATATACGCACGCATGCATGGCCAGGAAGCCAAATTCAAAAAGGGTTATACGCCCGAGTCTATGGAGTGGTTGAAGAAGCGCGTGGAGCTGTGGACCGCGGGAACGCAGCCCGCGGACGCGCACTGTGTGCTGGAGGCTAAGCCGAAAAAAATCCAGCGCGACGCTTATATTTACTTTGATAACGAAGCTAAAGAGACCGCGCCTTTAAATGCGGTTCATTTGAGCCAGCGGTTGAAACCGAAACATCGCAAAGCGGGCTAGCGGAGATCCAATCGAAGATACTAGTTGCGGCATTTTTAAGTTGGATGGCGTTCGACGCGGATTTGTTCCGGCGGCGGGCGGGCTCGTTTGCGTCAGCGGGAGCCGCGGAAGAGCTAACGGTCGAGCGGCGGCAGCGAAGGCCGGTTTTGCAGCGCCATCGTCTAGATGTAATCCCACGCTGGGCACGCGCGGGCCGGGCACCGGTGCGCCATCGAGTGAACCACTTTGTGAACAAGTCTATGGATCCGCGGGATTCGGATCAGCGCAAAATTCGGCGGAAGTTTACCAACATGTGACTGAGGACAGAGTAAAGAAACAGACGCGTCCCGGGATGTGTCACTGTTGATGCGAAAGATACGCCTTCATCGGCTCCCAAAAAAACTCGCGCCAGCCGCGCTCAATTCCGGGAATCAAATCCTTCGGCACTCCCCGATGAGTGAGCACCAGATCGCAGCCGCCGTCGCGCGCAAGCCGCAAATCAAACGTCGCCATCGAAAAAATCCCCTCGGGAAACCGCTTGGTGCGCCAGGCCTGAACCACCCGGCGACCCACTGCGAGATCGACGATAATCCCGCTGCAATGTCCATCATGAGTAGAAAACCGCGCGCCTACCTTTTTGGGCAGAACCGCGCGGTGATGACTAAACGCTTGAAGTTTCTTCGCGTCGACCAGCAGATCGTAAACCGCGCGAGGCGGAGCTTTAAATTTCACTTTCTGCTTGATCGTCTTACACATTACTTACCGCGCTTGGCTTTGTTAGCGGCACGGCAGGCTTTTGCGGCAGCCACGTCGACACCGGTGACGGTTGCTTTTCCGGAGGCGACGGCATCAATGCAATCGACCCACATGCCTTTGTCAGTTCCTGGCTTGTCGCCCTTGTGATGAGCGCCCACTGTGTACCCGGCCGCCTGGCAAGCCGCGAACGGAGCTTGGCATTCCGGAATCTTAGTACCATGGGGACCGGCGTAAGCCGCACCACTCATCACTGCGAGCACAATTGTGGAAAACAGTTTCACTTTATCCCTCCCTGGGGTGAAAAGATCCATCATAGCTAGCGCTGATACAAACGCCAAGTTCCTTTCGTCGGTGCGCACGACAACACTTGCGGCTGACTGTTACGATTCATCCGGATGCGGACCAAAGCCGAGCGCTCTATATAGTAACGGTCGCGCGCCACTTCGCCATTCGGGCCACGAGCTTCTACGATCAGCGAGTTGCCTTCGCAGCGCGCGGCGTATTGGCCCTTGCCCTGGGAAAACTCCATTTCGTGAGGCGCGCCGTCGGCGTAAAGCGTATGACTTCCGGTCGGATCCGTCAGCGTGTAGGCGGCGTAGCCGGCGTTCAATGAGTTCATGATGCTCACATCGAACGGAGGATTGGCGCGGCAATGGAAGGTGCCTTGCAATTCGGGACAAGCCCACGCCGGAAGTGACGCGAGTAAAAAAATAAATTTGATCATAGGTAACTCCTGAGTTGAGGAACTCAGGAGATTAAAGGGCATAACAGAAATTAGCTAGAGCGTGAGAACGCCGAGCATCGACGGACTAGGCCGCTTGGTACGGACTCAAGAAATACGGCACGACAACTCGGCTGCGCTGATAGTCGAACTCCACGTCGACGGCACGCGGCTGCAGCGGCAAATGAATAATGTGCGCGTCTTCCTGCAGCTGTTCGAGTTGTTCTTCTTCGAGATCTTCGACGCCCGCATAGAACATATGATCGTGCTCGAAAATCTTGGCGACTTCAGGTTTCGCGATCGTGTCGTGAACGTCGATCAATATAAATTTATCTTTACCTTCCGCCGGACGGGCACCGCGGCCCACCATCTGCGTAAACAGCGTGTCGCTCTCGACCGGGCGGGCAACGACAATCGTCTCGACATTGGGAACGTCAAAGCCCATCGAGAGCATCTGCACGTTCACCAAAACTTGCACTTCGTTTTTGCGGAATTTCTCGATGGCCAAGGCGTTAATCTTATCGCCCTTGCTCTGCCACTTGGAGTGAACGACGACGCTCGTGAGGCCCGCCGCTTTGTACGACTCGGCCACGCCCATGGCTTCTTTCACGGAGCCGGCGTAGTAAATTGTTTGGCCTTTGAGCAGCGGCAACGAACTCTCGACGATTTTTTCATAGCGCGTTTGGCGCGTCGAGATCTCGATCCGCGACTTATTAGAGAGAATTCCGTTGCGGATCACGGGATCGAACGACTCACCGGTGTCGAGGCGCATAACTTCGCACCTCACGAGATACTCGGGAACAAGATCGAGATAACGCAAATGCGCGGCGAAGGGCAGATTCTGCATGTCCTTGGGCGGAGTCGCCGTCAAGAGAACGAGATCCACATCATTTTCGCGCGCGAACATGCGCACGCCATTCAGGCGTTTCTTTTTCCAACCGTAGTGACCTTCGTCGACCACGATCAGATGCGCTTTCATATTTTCACGAATCTTCGTCTGGCGGGCATAAAATAAGGCGGCCGTTGTGATCACGACTTTGCCCTTTTCTTTCCAGCCAAATTCCGGGAACGCATCGATCAGCTGACCGCTGCCGCCCAAACGGCGCACGCGTTTATTGCCGTCCTTAAAGTTTCTGCAGACGGTCGCGGCGTGTTGGTTCGCGATTTCCCAGCTGGGAGTGATGACGAGCACGTTTTTATTTTTGAAATGCTCTGCGATAAAAGCGTGTATGAGAAAGGTCTTACCGGCGCCGGTCGGCAATTGCACGCCGACGGTATCGATCGAATCGTCATCGAGCAATTGTGCGAGACGTTCCATGGCTTCGGTTTGATAAGGACGCAACTTGTGAGTCGATTTTTCGTATTTGAAGAGAGAATTCAGGGCGCGTTTCTGGAGAGCGGCGTATTCTTTGTCGACGGATTTGATTTCCAGGATCTCTTGGGCGACTTTGAGCGAGACTTCTTTTTCTTCGTCCTGTTTGATCTGTTGTTCAAGTTGCTCCTTTAAGTCTTCATCCTTAATTTCGGATTCGGAAAACATTCTTCTCCTCTGGGCGCACATCCATGCGCAGCCCTTTGGGAAGGAATAGCAAGCCGTGTACCCACCCTGCCCGCGAATGTGGCGGCTGCTGCCGGCCGGCGGAGACGTTTTTTGTCGGAGTTTGGCAAGAGTTACATGATAGGATGGTCTGCGAGCTAAAAAGGGGAAGATATTATGAAACAAGTGCCCGATCATACCGCTGTTCGCGTCGCTCTCTGGCGTGCTTTGCATGTACAAATCGATGCGGCCCCTCATGTTCTCGACGATGAAATCGGATTGAAGATGTCCGGACTCGACGACAGCTGGCGGCAACGTCCTGATATGAATCCAGGATGGACCGCGGGCTATCGCGCGGCGATCGTCGCCCGCGCGCGCTTTATTGAAGATCTGGTCGAAACATCCGGCGTCGGCCAATATGTGATTCTTGGCGCGGGCCTCGACTCCTTCGCACAACGGCGCAAGCCGGTAAGCCTCAAGGTGTTTGAAATCGATCAACCCGAGACGCAGGCATGGAAGCGTCAGCGTCTCATGGAGCTCGGCTACGGCATTCCCGAATTTTTAAAGTTGGTGCCGGTCGATTTCGAGGCCGGAGAATCGTGGCTGGAAAAATTAAAGGCCAACGGCTTCGACGCGAAAAGGCCGAGCGTCGTCGCATCTACCGGCGTCGCGATGTATCTCACCAAAGAGGCCAACATGGCGACGCTTAAAATGATCGCGTCGCTTGCCAAGGGCACAACACTTGCCATGACGTTTATGCTTCCTTCAAAATTGGTTCCAGAAAAAGAACGGGCACAATATGAAATGGTGCAAGAGCGCGCAGCCGCTTCCGGGACACCGTTTTTGAGTTTTTGGGCGCCGGAGGAGATGCTGACCTTTGCGCAAGAAGCTGGATTTCGCGAGGTGAAACATGTTTCGCGCGAGGAGTTGATCAGGCTGTACTTTAGCAAACGCAGTGACGGCCTGGTTCCCGCGTCAGGCGAGGAGTTTTTAACTGCGACTACTTAACATGGCCTTGATGAGCCAGATTACGGCTCAGCGATTGCAACCGTTAACATCAGGATGCGTCCGCGTGGAATGGTTCCACGGAAAGGAGTCTTTATGTTACGTGCAGCTCTGGTTTTCTTCGTGCTGGCCCTCATCGCCATGTTAATCGGCGCTACAGGAGTGGCCTGGCTCTCGGTTGAGGTCGCAAGAACTCTGCTGTGGGTATTCCTAGTTTTGGCAGTTATCAGTTTTGCTGCCGGCGCTTTTGGCGGCCGCGGCGGCAAACTCTTACCTTAAATGGATACGAGTGAAACACATAGTGTTCGAGACGCGCAGCTTTCCGCGCGTCTCACACTCGTGTTCGCTCTCTCGGCATTAATTCTCTATTTGCCCGCCAATATTTTTCCGTTCATGACTCTCGAATTTTACGGGCGCCGCGACAGCAGCACGATTTGGGCCGGCGTGAAGTCGCTGATGCAGCAGCAGTCCTACACCGTCGCGATTATTGTTTTCCTCGCGAGCATTCTCATCCCGTGCGTGAAACTGCTGATCTTATTTTATCTTTCGCTGACGGGCCACAACGGCCAGCATGTCGAATTCAAAAAAAACTTGTACATTTTTGTCGAAGCGATCGGCCGCTGGTCGATGCTCGATATCTTTTTACTCGCGATCTTCGTGGCGCTGGTGAAACTCGGACACTGGGCAACGGTCGAACCGGAAATCGGCTCGTTCTTGTTCGCTCTCGTGGTCGTGTTCACAATGCTGGCCTCCGCCTGCTTCGATCCGCGAATTTTTCGAGGTGCCTCATGATGAAAACTCTCCGCGCGCGCGTGAAAGCCGGTTGGTACATTTGGCTGTTTCCGCTGCTCGCTTTAGCGATCACCGGCTACCTGTTTTACAACTATTATAAGGAGCAGGGGCCGAAGATTTATATTTCATTCGACGACGCTTCGAGCATTCAGCCCGACAAAACCGAAGTTCGCTTTCGCGGCGTGGCGATCGGCAAAGTCTCGGACGTGACCATTTCCGGAGACCAGCGCGATGCCATCGTCGAAGTGCGGCTGCGCAAAGACGCTAGGGATTTTGCCATCGACGGAACGAAGTTCTCGTTGGTGCGTCCGAAGGTCAACTTTCAGGGCGTATCGGGCTTGGACACTTTGTTCGAGGGCACGTACATCGCCGTCTTCCCCGGAAAAGGTGGCGATCCGCAAGATCACTTCAAAGCGCAGTCCAGCGCGCCGGTAAACGTCTTGGACGACACGAGTGCGTTTGTGATTGAAGCCGATGACGCGGAATCTGTCTTATCAGGCGATTCGGTCACCTTCCGCGGAATGAAAATCGGCTCCGTCAGCAAGATCGGTTTCGCGAAGGGCGCACAGAAGGTCTCATTGCAGATTAATATAGACAACAAGTTCGCGCATCTCATTCGCACAAACACTGTGTTTTGGCGCAAAGTCGGCATCCAAGCGAAGCTCGGCCTTTTCGGCTCGGATATAAAAGTAAATTCGATGGAGTCGATTCTCAACGGCGGCGTTCAAATCGCGACACCGACTCAAGCGGGACCGCGCGCGAAAGCTTTTCAGAAATTTGTACTGGCGCCGGCGGCGCCGAAAGATTTCCAGAAATGGAAACCGGACCTTTTTTAATTGGAATGAGCAGTTTCTCAATTAGAGACTCGGTGCTAGGATGGCCGTCTAGGGGAGAAATGAGTGCGCAGCGATTCCCGCCAAGTCGAATTCGGCGATTTTCAAACACCTGCACCCGCGGCGGCGCGGGTGATTGAAGTTTTGCGGCGCCATCGTATCCGACCCGCTACGGTCATCGAACCGACCTGTGGTTTAGGAAATATCTTGCGCGCCAGTCTCGCGCTGAAACCGCGCCGCGCGTTCGGCTTTGATCTCATCGAGGACTATCTGGCCGCGGCTCGTGCTTCGACGACGAAGGCGGTCTTTGAGCGCCGAAGTTTTTTCGATGTCGACTGGAAGTCTTATGTTTCTGAACTTCCGCAGCCGGTTTTGTTTGTGGGCAATCCGCCATGGGTTACCAATTCGGCGTTGGGCAAATTTTCCGGCCAGAATCTGCCGGCTAAGAAAAATTCCGGCCTGAGGGGACTGGACGCCCTCACCGGCAAATCCAATTTCGATATTTCGGAATGGATGATCTGCCGGATGCTCGAGGCGATTCAAGGAACGCGCGGCCGCGTGGCAATGCTATGTAAAACGTCAGTGGCACGGAAGGTTTTGAAATTCGCGCACGAGGCCGGGCTCGAGTTTTCCGATGCGCATGTGTACGCGATCGATTCGCGCGCGATTTTTTCGGTGACGGTCGATGCGTGTCTTTTTATTTTTGGCGCGGGCGCATGTGAGTACTCGTGCCGCGTTTATCCATCGCTTGATGACGACTCGACTCACCGATTCGGCTTTGTGAATTCGCGGTTAGTTGCAAACATGGATTCGTATTCGGCTGAGCTCGATGGGATTTCGCCTTTTAAGTGGCGGTCGGGATTGAAGCATGACTGCTCGGCGGTTATGGAATTGCGCGACGGTGTGAACGGCCGCGAGGAAAAGGTTCAGATTGAACGCGAATTTGTCTATCCCCTCCTGAAAAGTTCAGACCTAAGCAAGAAACGTTTTTGCTCAGTGATTGTGACGCAAAAGTCGATCGGCGAAGATACGGCGCGCTTGCGCTCAGACGCGCCAAAGCTTTGGAAATATCTTTCACGCAATAAGGCGTTACTCGCCGCACGCAAGAGTTCGATTTATAAGGGTAAGCCGCCATTTTCGATTTTCGGAATCGGCGATTACTCGTTCGCGCCGTGGAAAGTCGCGATTTCGGGATTGTACAAGCAATCACAATTTACTTTGGTCGGGCCATTGAATGGCAAACCCGTGATGCTCGATGACACATGCTACTTTCTACCGTTTGAGACTGAAAAATCAGCACGCGCCTACTGTAAATTCTTAAACTCGGCGCCGGCCCAAGATTTCATACGCTCAATCGTATTTTGGGACGCCAAGCGTCCGATCAACGCTGAACTCTTACAGCGGGTGTGTCCCCCCTCAGGAGCGACTGTCGGCATTTCACGAAATCGCGCCTCAGTAAATGCCTAGCGCCTTTAGCCAGCAATAGGTTGTCCATCGCGGTCAATTTCGGCAAATCACGACACTCGGCCTAGAGCTAGACTCCGTTCCCCTTGCTCGCTCCCAAAACCAAACCATAAACTGTCAGATATATACAAATTCGGGAGATTATATGTTTCGCTATATCTCGCTAGTCCTCCTCGCGGCACTCACCGCTTGTGCCACCACCGGCGCGCGCCGTCGGCCTGCCGCCGACAGCTCCACTCCGGCCACGGCGCAAGACCGCGCGGCCGGCGAAATGGCCGTTTACATCGGCGATATGGCGACACAGTTTTGGACTTCGCCGAACTCGAGCTTCAACATCACGTCCGCACAGGACCCCGAACTCACTCGCCTTGAAGAGTATCTGAAATCCAAAATGCCGGACCTGGGTGGACAGGGCGGCGAATTGAGACTCACATCGGTGATCGCGGCGGCTGACCGCACCGTTGTGCGCTTCGAAGAGGTGATCGCGCGGCATAGAGGCGATCAGTTCAACTACGAAGTTCCCCTGGCCGGCTCCGGACTTGTCGTGACATTGACCAATGGCCAAATCGCCTCAATCTCGAGCACGCTCGCGGTGCCGCCCTCCTTTAGCTTTGTGTTCCAGCAGCCGGGCTTCGACACGAGCGGGTTTACGACTCACGAATACAAAGTCCTGCTCGGGCATGTGCGGGAGTCCAGCAAAAAGAAAGAAGTGGCGGATACTCTCGCCAGAGTCGCGCGCGAGGCCGGAGTGCCATTTGATCTCAAACAGTATCTCAGCCAAAAGCCCTCGGCCCAACGCGCGCAGCTCGGAGCTCTGCTCGGCCACCTCAATGCCTTCGGCACCGCCAAACTGCTTGTCGAGATGGCGATGAAGAAACGCCTGCAGCTCGTTCAGCGTTCAAACCACTGGATGCTCAATGTGATCGGCCTCTTTGACCTTCCCGTCGAATTCGATATGGAAATTCCCGAGCCGGGTACGCAGCAGCACCTCAAAGTGCGTAACTTGCGCGAGCTCCACCAAAATATCGTCGTCAATATTTACGACGGCAAAACTTTTCCCGCGCCGCCGTTTCCGAAGCTCGAGAACACGCCGACCGAAAAGGTCTTCGACGACATCGCCGACTATCACAAAAACCACCATCACTGGCTCGGCTATGACGGCCACACGGCCGACACTCCGGTGGAAGCGATTCTCAACATGACGGCGCCCGAGGTCATCGATAACGCCGCGTGGACGCCGAAACTCAAAGGCTTCCTCATCGGCACGGGCTCGCAGTTGATTCACAATCAAGACCGATCGTACTCGGTGCTCGGCCACGAATACACGCACGCCATCGTCGAGAATTCGAGCCAGCTGATTTACAACGCCCAGTCCGGCGCGCTCAATGAGCACATCGCCGATATCGAAGGTTCATATATCGACGGCGAAAAAACGATGCACCAAGATTTCACGTACATCATCGGCGCAGAAGTGCTCTTGCCGAATGTCGGTGCCACGCAAGGAGCGCTCGTCGGTCTTCTCATCAAAGCCCTTAACGTTCCGCAAGACAAAATCGCAAAGTACAATTTGGACAAAGTGCCGCTGCGCCATCTTCGCTATCCGATTCTCTCGCTCACGCCGTCGCTTCCCGATATGGCAACGGCTGCGCAACAGAAATTCGGCGCCGATTGCCAACCCTCGACCGACAATGATCAGTGCGGCGTGCACGCGATGTCGGGAATTCCGAATGCCGCGGTCTCGGCAATTATCGATACGCTCGGCGCGGACAGAGTGAACACTATGATCTTTAATACCGTGACTTTGCGTCTCAACGCGCACTCGACTTTCAAAGACTACGTCCGTCAAATGTACGAAGAGTGCCAAACTACGCCGGGCCTCGACAAAGCTAAGGATTGTCCCGTCGTGATTAAGGCGTTCGCCGATGTCGGCGTAACCTTTCCCACTGACACGCAACCGGCGCCGCCAGTTCAACAGGGACCGCCGCCTCCGCGAGTCGATCCGCTCCCCGCGCCCAAAGCGTATTGCGGAATTGTCACGAAACTGCCCGATGGCAACGTCACGGTCGTCGATCACAAATTCGATGCCGCGATCTTAGTCACGAAGAACGACAAACTGACAACGGGAAATTTTCAGGACGTCTATCAGGATACCTGCGCCTGTGTGATGGGAAATATCGACAAGACCAAGAACTCAAATGGCGTGGCATTCAATTACTTCGCGCAAGTCACGCAAGTGAAAGGCCTCGCCGATTCGGCGTGTAACTCGCTCCGAACCAAAACGGCGGGCCGCTAGTCTACTCGTACTCGGGATCGACTTTGCACCCGAACAGATTGTCGAGCACCCACTGTCCCATGTCTCCAGGAATGGCTTTGCTGTCGAGATCGTCCCACAACAGGCTTTCCGTGTTGTACGACTGCGACGCCGGCACATGAGTTTTGCTGATCACGGTCTGCATGACCGGCGCTGGTGCGGGCATTGGCGGATCGATGTAAAGGCAAGTGCCGCCGGCTTGCGGGCACAGCGTGATTTGCACTTTGCAGATGGTTTTTTGGGTGGCCGAATCCCAATTGCAGTTGTTGTTTGTGCCACTGAAATTATATCCGGGATTATTCGGATAGCTCTGTTTCGAGTAAAAACTGCGCGACGCGATCTCCGGCGAATCGAATTCCGCCTTGTAGAATAAACTCTGAATGCGCAGGCGGTCCTCGACATCGTCGCGCGTTTGCGAATTGAAGACCCGAACGTCATCAGGCTTCATGCGCTTCGGATCGACCAAGACAAATGCGCCCTGCCGGTTGACATTGTTTGAGCCGTTCTGGTTATACCCGCTCGATTGACCATCCGGCAAATCGCACTCTTTGAATTCTTCGCCATTATAGCTGTAGTAGAAGGCTTCGATCTTGAGATCGTCCTTCAAGACCTTGCGGATCGACACCAAACACTGATCGCTCACGGGAGCGTAAATCATTTGGCCGGTCGCCTGGTTATATCCCGTCTGGATGCCCTGCTGAGTGTAAGCCGCATTCATATTGAAGAACGTGCCGAGTGAGCTGCTGTAGTTCGCACTTGTCAGCCACTCTTTGGGACAGCCGAGCGAAATCAGCGCGCGCTGCACCTTCAGAGGGAAATTCATCGAGCCGTCGCGGCGAATATCCATGATGCGCAGGCCTTTGGGAAAATGCAATTGCATCAACACCCAACTCGAGCCGCCGCCGTATTCGTTCGTCGCGACTGGATCCACGGCGAGATAAAGCCCGGGGCCATACATGTTTCCGCCGCCGTAGTTGTTGTTGTTGTTATCGGACGTAGGCAGTGTCTTCGGGCAATCCGGAGGATTCAGCGCCGGATTTTTCGAGCAGAAGCTCTGCCAATATTTTACCGTTCCGCTGAGCACGTGATCGTAGCCCGCCGAAGACGTGGCGGAGAGTTTTGTTTGCCAAATCTTGTCGTGGCCGTAGGAGTTGAACCAGTTGTACACGTACACCGGCTGATCGAGTTCGTAGACGAAGTTGGACAGAAAGTCCGAGATCACCTTCGTGTCATTCGCGTCGGCGAAACTGTTTACGCTGATCAATGCTAAGAGTATTAAGAGTAAACGTTGCATAGGGACATACTCCTTACTGGTAATCCGAGGGCTGTGCGCAAGAAAACAAGTTCTTTGTAATCCAAGCTTTCAAATCCGGCGTTGTCGGCTGGCCATCGAGATCGGGCCACATGGGACCTTCGCCTTCGTAGCCGGGCGTCGGGTATTTTCCACTGAGAGTTGTCGGAAAGGCCTGCATGAACGATGCGGGCACGTCGACGTTATGGTCGCAGTCCATATCTCCCGTCCGCGGACAGAGCTCGGCCGTATATTTGCCACCGTCCTGTGGGGCGATCGTATAAACGTCTTTTCCAGGATGGCCGGGAAAGCCCGCGCGCGAAATGTTGTAGAGAGCGATTTTGTCGTACATCTTGTCCGCATTCATCTGAACGGCGTAAAGAAACATACTGGTGATGCGCACGCGGTCTTCGACATGATCGGTGCTCTTATTGTTGAACGCCAATACCTCAGCGCCGCTCGCAGGGTTATCGAAGACTCTGTCGCTCGTCATCACGATCGCGACGGCGTGATTGTCAGCGTTGCCGCACTCCGGGTAGGTAATCGCTTCGTAAGGATACACGAAGCCGTCGATTTTCAGGATGTCCTTAAAAATCTTGCGGACGCCGAGCAGGCAGGCCGCCGGCGTCGATGAAGAATTGCGGTCGCCGGTCAGGGCCAACAAACTGTCGAGCGCATTGCTCCAGTGGACTTCGCACCCGAGCTTAATGAAAACGTCCATCACGGCCTGCGGCGGAGTGTGGTTGCTGATGCTCGACATGGTGTTGATCAAGCGGGTTCCCTTTGGCAATTTGACCTGCAGCAAGACCCAGTCGGCGCCTTTGTCGACGCCGAATTCTTGCGTGATGGCGGGATCGAGCGCCAAGTAGAGTCCCGGTCCGTACGTATTGCCGCCGCCATAGTCCAAGGACTTTTTATTGTGCGGGCAATCTGCGGGATCTTTGCCTCCGTCACCCGTGCAGTACGAATTCCAGAAGAGAGGGATGGAATTCTGAACGTGGGTTAAGCCCATGCCATCGTCGGCCGCGAAGTTCCCGGCCCACATATCGCTGTGGCCTTTGGCATTGAACCAGTTCCAGGTGTAAACGGGATGACTCGTGACCCGTACATATCTTTTAAGATAGTTCACGGCAGGCGTGAGATCGATCCCCTTCAGCGCGGGATAATTCACATCGGCCGCGTGCGCGGTCACGGCGAGCGCGCAAAAGGCGGCCATCATTATTTTGGCAATCACGTTCCACTCTCTCATATGTATGTCTGCGACAATTGAGCAAGGCCGGTGCCATGGCCATCGCCTATAGGGACGCACTGGATCGCCCGCGGTGGCCCAAAATGCGGCTCTTTTGCTCAAGAGATTGACGATTTGAGCGCTGGCCTCCGCTCTATTTCGGCGTGGGCCGGCCCGGATTTCGCTCTCTCCCCGAGTACTGGAAAATTCACGTTATATGGATATGCGAAGAACGTCGTCGTTATCATTAAGTCTTCTCGTCGCGTTGGCGATGAGTTGGAACGGTCCGCTCAGGGCCGACGACAGCGCTTTGTCTGCGGGCTGCAATCTCTTGATGGCCGGCGCGCATGAGGCGACCGGTGAGGTCCAAAATCAAGCCCTCGGCATGGCCGGAAAATGGGGCGGCCGCTTCCTCGAAAAACTATTCGGAAAAATGCGCACTCTGCACGACGTTGAAGTGGGCGCGGGCCTGGCGACGACCGGATTGTCGGGCGCGTTTCTGGGCGAACATCGCATCGCCGATTTTACGCTGGAGGCGAATCGCGCTTTGGCGGCGGTGCTGGCCAAGCCCGAGCTGGCCGAACGCTTCGGCCGCCAGCTCGTGCGCCTGGGCGTTTTGTCGCACACCGAAAAGAAGCCCGAGTTCGCGCGGTTTTATGTTTTGGCGCACAACCAGCCGATCGACTTGGAAGAGCCGGTGATTGACAGCCAGCTGGTTGACGACGACGTGCTGCACGCGTATCTCGGCTCGCTGTTAAAGAGCAAAATCGCCGCGCACTCGCCGCCTACTCTCGTGCCGGTTTCGGCGGCCGAGCGTCTGACGTCGCTTCTGGCGCTGGTGCAAACTGGATTGACGGAATTAGATCCCAATCCGGCTCAGCGCGAACGCTCGATTAAGTCTCTGGATTTCGCTCTGACGGAGGCCGGTAAGCTCAGCACGGCCGGTCATCTGACAGCCGAGGCGTTCGATTCGATTTTCGATCAGCTCATGAGTTCCGCCGAATTCCGCACGCGCGAATTGAATATTCCGGCGTGGGCGCGCATTACGGTCGGCAAGATTCCCTTTATCAACCTGTTCTTTATTCCGTGGGATCTGGTGAACACGTGGTACTACCGCGAATCGAAACTCGCGATTTCGCGCCACGAAGTCGACCGCACGGACATTTGGCATAAGCGCACGCCGCAGACGCTGCATCTGTATTTCGCGAACCGCGATATTAAAAATTTAACGGCCGTCGCCGAGGCGTTTGTGGCGAAGTACGCGGACCGCAACGGGCCGCCGGTCTTCACCGACGCGTTTGCCGAGGACTTCCTGGCCACTTATCCCGAAGTGCGCGAGTATTTCGCCGAGTTTTACACGAATGAGATGATGGTTCCGCATCCTGTGGCCGGCGAAGCGTTCGGCAACTATCACCAGGAGATTAAAAAAATCCTCGTGAAAGCCGCCAATCTGTTCTCGGTTCTGCGCGAAGATCACACGGTCTTTCCGCATGTGTCGAACGCGAAACTCTCAGAGCTTCATGCCATGATGCTCGCCGACTTGGAGCTCAATCACGGCGACGGCACATTGAATGTCGACCGGGTCGATATGTTTATCACCAGCTTTATAATTTCGGCTTTGGGTAAAGCGCGCAACCCGATGATCGATTCGATCGCTGACGAATATGACATCAACAACAAGGCGGGTTCGTACGACTACAACCGCCGGGCTTTGTATCTGCTGCATCACTATCGCACGCTGTCTTACTCCTTCTCCCGGCGCGATAGTTCGGATCAATCCTTCCTAGCGGAAATCATGGATCACAACTACCAGGCGACGTTTACGGAGTTGCTGCGCCTCGAGGCGCCGAAAGAAAGTTTTGTACGGCTGCATGAGATGGAGCCGCACCACATGAACTTCATGTTCTATCAATTTCTGCTGTCGGAATCGAAAGAGCGCCAGCACCAGCTCACGATCAATGCCGGCGTATTGGAATCGTGGATGGAGCTCAAGAAATTGCTGGTCGCGGACACCGATTTCTCGATCAGCCCTGCGGCAGCGTACACAGCCTATATCGATTGGCTGCGGCAGCGGACGAATTTGCGCACGGATCAGGAGTGGGACCGCGTGGTTCTGCGTTTGCGCGCGATAATGGGTTTGCCGGCGAGCGAGTTGGCGACGTTGGAGAACGAAGTGCAGTTACTGACGCCGGCCGAGCGCGAGTTATTTATTCAGCTGCTCGACCGCTCGCCCGTGTTCTTCCATCGGTTGAATGAGCTATTCAATGAGATGTTGGTCGAAAACGGCGCCAAGAATCTGCCACTGACGGAAACGATTGACGACTTCTTAGTGGTGATGACAAGGATGCTCAGTTCAATCCGCGATCAGCACTTCGAATTCGCGCGCATCACCAACGCCGATCACGCCGTGCGCGTCTTCGTGCGCCCCGTGGTCGAGAAGCTGCAGGAAGACGCCGTCGGCCCGCGCGATCTCGGTGGTTTGAATTATGAGATGCGGCACTATGCGTTTGGCGAAGTGATTTATCCTGTGGAGCCGAAGCGGTAGGCCCGCCTATTTGACCTCAGCGACGCCTTCGCTGATATGCCACGCTCTGAGAATATCTCCGTATTTGGCTTCGACCTTCTTCTTGATCGCTTTGCCTAGCTGTTTGCCTTCTACAAATTTGTCGTTGGTCTTGGTGTAGTTGAACATCAAGGCGCTGGCATTTTTGCCGCCCTCTTTGTCCGCGGCCCAGCCGAAGGCTGTGACACGCGTAAAGTTCTGATCTTCGGTGGCGAGGAGTTTGCCGATTTCCGCGGCCTTCTCTACGGTGACTTTGGCGTCGAAAACCACAACTCCGGCGACATCCGGGTGCTCGGCAAAGGCGGTTAGGCCACAGGTTAATAGGCAGACGAGCAGAAATAGTTTCGTGTACATGTTATCCCCCATTTACCCAATCCTCCGGGCACTGCAAAATTTTGACAACTCATAATTATACAGCGCCGGACGCCTCAAGCACGGCCAGCCTCCAGGCGCTGTTGGTCAAAGGATATACGTTGTTTTCTTGCACAATGGAGGCTACCGCACAGGGAAATAACGCTATTCCTGGGACTTATGATTGTCTTTTGACCAAGTAATGGGGATTATACCCCCATCCCATGTCTGAACTTATATTTTGGCGCGAAAAATTAAAGCCCTTTACCGGTAAATCCAATGCCATAGGCGCGCGCCAGGTTTTGCTTACTTTTATTCCGTTCGCAGCGCTTTGGGTCGGCTACGCCTATTGCGTGGGGATTTCCCGCTGGTTGGTTGTGCCCTTTTGTCTTGTCGCCAGCCTCTTTATCCTGCGCTTTTTTGTATTGATGCATGATTGCGGTCACGGCTCATTGTTCGCGTCCAAACGCGCCAATCAGATCGTCGGTTTTCTGCTCGGAGTGATCACGGGCATGCCGCAATTTGTGTGGTCGAAGAATCATGCCCACCACCACGCCACCAATGGCGATTGGGTGAAGTACGGCGGCGTCTTTAATATTATTTCGACCCAACGGTTCTCCCAGTTGTCTGAGAAGCAACAAAGAAATTATTGGCTCTTCCGGCAACCGCTCATTCTGATCCCCGCCGGCTTTGTCTATGTGCTCTTCAATCCCCGCTTCAATTGGCTGCTCGGCAATCTCACGATGCTGGTGAAAATTGCCAAGCCGTTGCTGACGTTCAATTTCGCGGAAGCCGTCAGCACCGCTAAAAAATGGGAATGCAAATACTGGAAGGGCAAAAAAGACTATTGGCACATGACTTACAATAATCTGGTTTTGCTCTCGGTTTGGGCCATTATGTGCCAGACGATGGGGGCGGCTGATTTCTTTCTCCTCTACGCGACGTCCACTTCCTTAGCCGGCTCGATTGGAATCTTGGTGTTTACGATTCAGCATAACTTTGAGGACTCTTATGCAACGGATACGGAGAAAGTTTGCCCGTATCGCGCGGCCCTTGAGGGCACCAGCATGCTGGTCCTTCCCAAAGTTTTGAATTGGTTTACCGCCGATATCGCCTACCATCACTTGCATCACCTTTCGGTCGCCATTCCCAATTATGAATTGGCCGCCTGCCACAAAGAGCACGAATCTCTGTTCACCAACGTGCGCAGAGTTTATCTCCGCGAGGTCCTGACGACGTTTGATTTTCAGCTGTGGGATATGGAACGGCAGAAAGTCGTGGCCAGGGACTTATGAGTCCCTATTTCACGCAAGTTACGTAATTGACCGTCGAATCGGCGGCCGAGGTCCCGCCGAGCACCAACTCACTGATCGATTTATGAGAGCCGGCGCCGGTGGAATCAGACGTCCACGTCGGCGTCGCGCCGCCGCCCAAGCTCACTGAGCCCCAGCCGTTGCTTTGAGCCGAAGTGCCGATAGCGCCGGAGCTAAACATTTGGAAAAGTTCCGCGTAGGTCGGCAATCTCCAGCCCGTACTGCCGTCGATCGTGGCTGTTGTGCAGTAGGTATTGGCGTTCGACCATGTCTGGCCGCCATCAGCCGTGTTCGGGCTCCACGTCAGGCCACCCTGTGAGATGTAGCCCCCGCCCAGATCCTGCGGCACGGCCGGAAGCGTTCCGGTTTTGAGCGTGCAGCCTTTAGCGCCATTCAAATAAGTAAAGCTCGTGGGATTGGCCGTCGCGTTCGGAGAAATTTCAATCAGCCCGGCAAAGGTCGAGGTGATATCGGTCATGAACGAGGCTTTGTCGCTGCCCTCCACCCAGTTGAAGGCGGTGATCGGGCTGGGAGCGCTCGTATCTTTTTGATAAAAGCCGGTGCCGGTGCCGCTGCCCGTGGAGACCATCGCCAGGAAGAAAGGCGAGCCCGTTTGATCGCAGAGCCAATAGTTCGTCGTCAGAAGAATCGGAGTAATCTCTTCCGTGCCCGGGCTGGTCGATCCGCCACTGCCTGTCGGCGATTGATCGCAGGAAGAGATGGCGCCGCTTCCCCAAAAATGCTGTGCAAACGTCAAAAGGCTCGTGCACGACGCCTCGGCCGGCCCTTCGTCTGCGGTTCCGGAAGCGGCTCCCGTGGGATTCGTCGAAAGGCATTGTGAGTCGCCATTACACGTCCAGTGATAGTACCAGTCGCCGCTCGAGCCCGAGCCTGAGCTCGATCCGCCGCTTCCGCAGTTTTGAAAGACAAGGGCGAGGAGCGCTAGGCCCACGACCATCAGGAGGCGCTCCATTTTCTTGATATTGGCGGGCATTAGGTCTTATCGGCAGGTCTATTCAATTTGTTGATAGGCGCGTGCGGTAGGTCCTTAGCGATGCGGGACAGGTACGCACCGGCCATTAAAGCACGCGTTCACGGTAGGCGCGCAACACGGAACCGAGCCGTCGCAGCCGCCACCCGGATTCACACAGTTGTCCGGATGCATGGTCATTGGAATCGTCTGCAGCGGAAAGGTCAGCTGAGTTTCCGTAGGTTGAGCGGTTTGCTGTTCATCAGCGAATGAGCTGATTGAGGTTAAGGCCGCGAATGCTGCACCAATAAATAAACAGTATGTATATCTTTTCATGTTATTCCCCCTAAGCGCCTTGACCATAATTGGCGGTGACACGTTTGTCTACGTGCAACTCTGCCCGGGCAGAGTTCCTTAGTGTTCGCCGTCTGCTTCGTGCATCTTCTTTAACACAAGAGCGATCGTCTCTGAGTCGATATTCGCGCGCTTCATCAACGCCTCGGCTTTATTGAAATCGTCTGAGTCGATGGCGTCGAAGAAGGCATCTGTTTTGCCGATCTCGGCGAGTTTTTCTAAGACTAGTGTGCCCTCGAAGTCGTTGTCGTCCATTCACTTCCCCAATTCTGCCCGGGCAGAATTTATGCCCGTGTAATGTTCTTAGGATATGGCGCGGTTGACCAGTATTAACGATGCTCGCCGCGCAAACGTGCTATTGTGCGGCAGTCACAAACCCTCGAGGTTCAGATGCCGGATCAGACCGCAGTCAAAGGCCGCATACTCGTTTTGGACGAAGACCAGAACGTGCAAACGGCCGTGGCCGGCGTGCTGACTGACAACGGCTATCACGTAACGCAGTTTCAAAAGACTCGAGACGCGATCGAAGCGCTTAAGACGGAGGGAGTGATCGATCTGGTCATCTCGGACATTCGTGTGCCCGAAATGAACGAGATCGACTTCGTTCAACAAGTGAAAGCGCTTCGTCCCGAAATCCCGATCATCCTCATGACGGCCTTTGCGACCATCGACAATGCCATCGAAGCCATCCGCTCCGGCGCGTTCGATTTTTTAAAAAAGCCGTTTAAAGTGCCCGAAGTTATTCTTGCCGTCGAGCGGGCGCTCAATCATTACAAAGTCGTTCTTGAACACCAGGCGTTGACCGCGGAGGTCAAGAAACATTGGCAACTCGACCAGATCATAGGCAAAAGCCAAAAAATGCAGGACGTCTTCGGCTTAGTCAAACGCGTCGCTCCGACCTCCGCGACCGTGCTGATTACCGGCGAAAGCGGCACGGGCAAAGAAATGATTGCCCGGGCGATTCATGAGAATGGCGCGCAAGCCGGCAAGCCGTTCGTGGCCATAAATTGCGCCGCGATTCCCGAAGGTCTTTTGGAATCGGAACTCTTCGGACACTCCAAAGGTTCTTTCACCGGAGCTCATCAGGCGCACAAGGGCTTGTTTCAGGAGGCCGACGGCGGAACTATTTTTTTAGACGAAATCGGCGATATGAGTCTGGCTTTGCAAGCCAAGCTGCTAAGGGTGCTTCAAGACAAGAAAGTGAAACCTGTCGGTGAAAACGCTTACAAGAAAATTAATGTCAGAATTTTGGCCGCGACAAACCGCGGGCTCAGGGCGGCGATACAAAAAGGCGAGTTTCGCGAGGATTTATTTTACCGCCTGAATGTCATCGCGATAGATATGCCTCCCCTTCGTGAGAGACGCGAGGACATCATTCTCTTATCGCAGCACTTTCTGAAGAAATACACCGCCATTCACCATGGCACGCCGAGACGTTTCAGCGCGCAGGCCGTCGCCCATTTGATGAAGCAGAATTGGCCCGGAAATATACGCGAACTGGAAAATTTGATCGAGCGGGCCGTGGTGATTTGTACGGGCGTCGAACTTCAGGAAAAGGATTTGATTTTGGATCCACATGACGACAAAGGGGGTTTTCAAAAACCGGCCGATACGGCCTATCTGTCGTTGGCGGAAATCGAACTGCGCTACATCAACTATATTTTGGAAAAATCGGGCGGGAAAAAAGAAGACGCCGCTCAGATTTTGAAAATCGACCGTGCGACAATTCGCCGAAAAATGGCGGAGATGAATAAATGATCTCCGCCACATTTCAGTGACGGAGACCGCGCCTAAACTAGAGGCGCTTTTGCTCGGGAGTGACGTCCCGGCGGGTGCTATCCGCAGACTTAGTATCGCCAACCACCGTGTTCGCATCTACTTTCTTCGAGAAATCCGGCGTTACACCGGGTGCTTTTTCGGCGATCTTCGGTTCCGTCGTTGCGGTCTTGTCTGCTGCTTTTGCGTCATTATTGTTAATCATTTTGGACTCCTTAGTTGCTTGTTTCATCTCTAAGTTACGCAAGGACCCTGCCAAGTGGGCGAATCGTCTAATTCTCTTGAGTTCCATGCACTTGCCATTTTCGCGGCGGTTTGCTGACCCGCAGTCTGGTGCATAATGCCGCGGACAGCGGTGCAATCTGTCGGGCGCCCAAAATGTAACCCCCACAAGCAAAGTATGTTAGAGTAATGCTTATGAGAATCGAAAGCGTCCGCGACCTTCACAGCCAATTTCCCGACATTGATGGGTACTGGGCCTCCGACGATTTGGCGGCGACCGAAGCCACCATTCGCTCAATGTTACCCGCTGACCTTGCTGGAGACTGGAGCCCGACCGCGCTTGATGCGGTGACGCAGCTCGTGCGTGCCCAAAATCTTCAGGGCAAAAGTGTTGAAGCCAAGGAAACACTGGAACTCGCGCGCAAATTGATTATGGCGATCGATCCCGCGAAACGGGTTCGCCTCGAAATCCGCTTGATCCTCGAAGAGGGGCGCCATCTCTGTTTGTCTATGATGCCTGCAAAAGCGCAAGCGCACTTCAATCAAGCCTGGACGATGGCCACGGAGGCCAACGAAGTGTTTTTAGCGATTGAAGCCGCGGTGATGCTCTCTATAAGCCAACCGCCGAAATCTCAAAACGAATGGCTACAACGCGCGATTCAACTCGCGGAGAAGACAGACGTCGCGCAAGCCAAGCTCTGGTTGGCGCAGCTCTATTTGATGGACGGATGGCATGCCTATGACTTTCGCCGCTTTGAAGACGCGCTGAGGAGTTTCAATTTGGCATTGGCGCGGCCCCGTGACCGCGGCGAAATGACCGACATGATTTTGATCAAGTGGTGCGTCGCACGGGCTTTGCGCGCCCTCGGCCGCACTCAAGAGGCATTGGAAATTCAGAAAGAACTTTATATTGAAGTCTCCAATGCCGGAAAATTAAACGGTTATGTTTTCTTGGAAATGGCCGAATGCCTGCAGCTTTTGAATAAGAAAGATGAAGCCAGAGGCTACTTTGAGGCCGCGTACAAGGAACTTTCGGTCAACGGTTGGTATTCGGACAATAAAGCGTCTGAGCTGAGCCGGATGCAGCACCTCTATAAAAAGCGCTATTAGCTTCAATTTTTTTATCTCACTGACTTATATCTGGCGCCGAGATAGTCCATTCCGAAGTAAATCGCCGTCCCGGCAAAAGGCACTTCGAAGCCCATTGGCAATTTGAAATCGTAGCCTGTCGAGACTAATTCTAGCTTTTTTCCGTACAGCGCTTCGCCCAAGTGTTTATGCTCGCCGCTCATCAGATTTGAGAAGCGGTCCATGAAATCCTTCATCGCGCCAGACATCGCGTACCAGTAGACCGGTGTGGCGAGTACGATTAAGTCGGCTTCGAGGGCTTGTTTGATTATTTTTACGAAGTTTTCGGCTTGCCGGTTGGTGTAGGAGAATTTGCCTATGTTGGCTCCGTTTAGGTCTACTATTTCTAAGTCTTTGCCGCTGTATTGTTCGCGCAGAAAAGTAACTGTGTTTTTGTTGCCTTCGGCGGCGCCGTGGATGGCTAGGACTTTTTTGTGCGGTCCTTTACTGTTGGCTCGCTTTTGGATCTCGGTGATGACTTCGTGTTTGGCTTCGCTGTAGCTTGCCCTCGGAGTTTTGTCTTCGATCAATTTTCGCTTATGGGTTTGATAAAGGGTGCGGTCGTCTGCGTTGGCCCTGAGGTGATCGCGGAAGTTTAAGTGTTTGTTAATTTCTTGATGGCCGTCTTCGAATACGTGGAGGTGCACGTAGGCTTCCGTTTTTTCGGGATTGTAGAGCACGCAGTATCTCCTTCCTTCGATTCCGTACTCGCCTTTGTATTCGTACCCGATATTTTCCAGAGCTTCTTTGTGTTGGTCGAAGTGCTTGAGGCTTTTGACTGAGCCCAAGATATCGATCACGGGTTTGCTTTCCAGCTCGGGTACGCTCGTGCTTCCGCAGTGGTAGAGTTTTAGCGATTCGTTTCTGAGTTGATCGAAAATGAAATAGGCCTCGTCGGAGAACGCGCGCTTCCACCTTGGATTATGGGGTGCTAGGCGGACTTCTTTTCGGCTTAGGCCGAGATTTTGTTGCGCCAGGGTTTGGAGGCGGTTCGTGCTCATGCTTTACGCAGATACTTGAGGCTGGTCTTGATGGCAACTCTTTGGTCTTCCAATTGCACTTTTCGCAGCTAAATAACTAGGAGTTGTCTATGAACCAGGTTCAAGTTGAGGGCAAAACCTATCGCATGCCGCCTGAAGAGGGATTTACGGTCGCGCACTTTCTTACGGTCACTAATATCGAGCGCTCGGCCCGATTTTATGAAGCCGTTTTCGGCGGGCGCGTTCTTAGCCTTGGCGACAGTCAGGGGGCGCCGGGCTATATTCAGATCGCGAACACTTGGCTGCTTGTTAACGTTGGGGGCGGTCCGACGCCCGACAAACCTTCGGTCACGCTTAGCGTTCCTGCCGACCCTGACTCCGTCAGCAGTTTTATGAATATCCGCGTCGCGGACATTCGTGCCTGCTATGAACTTTGGCGTAGCCGAGGGGCTGAGTTTATTACGGAGCCGATAGAGAAGTATGGCGAGACACGTTGTTATATTCGGGATCCGGATGGCTATATTATTGAGGTTGGGGAAAGCAAACCTGGGTTTACTTATGGGTGATGTCGAGATTATGATCACTCGCGCGCTTTGGACTATGGCGCTTTTATTTTCGTTTCCTTGCCACTCGGTTATTCGGGGAGAAGAGGTCGTTGACTCGGATCCGTTGGCCCGATCGGCCGTGGCCCTGATCGGGCGCAACACGATCTATGGAAATCTCGAAATCCCCTACTACTGCACAGGCACCTTGATTCGCGCCGATGTCATCGTGACGGCGGCCCACTGCCTTTTGGACGAAAAAGGCGTGCCGATGCCGCTCGCCCGCTTGACCGTGTCTTTTGGCCTTCACGGCTCATTCGCCCTCTCGGGCGCGAATATCCGCGCGGTGGAAGATTTTAAAGTTCATCCGGACTTTAAGCCTTCGATTACTCTCGGCGAGACGTTAAATGATATCGCTTTAGTTCGCATCCAGCCGGCGCCAGACGGGTACTTGCCGGCGCGCTTGGCGGAGGGCACTCCCGCCTTAGCCGCGGGTGATGAGGTTCAATTCGGCGGCTTCGGCATCACGGAACTTAACGATCGCCTCATGCAAAGCGCGGGAATCCTGCACAAAGCCACGGCTCAGTTTTCATACTTCGACCGCTCCGGAACGGGCATCATCTTAAGCAATCAAACGGCGCTCAGTTGCTTTGGCGATTCGGGAGGCCCAGCTTACAGCCTCGATCGGGACGGCGTGATCGTGTTGGGCGTTACGAGTCATGGTGAAGGCAACGGCTGCGCGGGTGATCAAGTTTATACTTCTGTCGCCGCCCATCGCCAGTTCATTGAATCGACTTTGAATTCTAGGTGGCATGAATCTTCCAACCCTGGGGCGGTGCCGAATACGGAGTGGGCGCGCGGGTGTTTGGAGCTCGACGAGAATGGCTTTGTGGTTTGTAATAAATCGGGCTCGGATCGACGGTGGTGTCGGCGATTCATTCTTATTTGGGGAATGGCTGAGGTGATAGTCGGGCGCCCAAAATGTGACTTCCGCGAGTAACAAAACCGCTCGCCCTCGAGCCCGCGTCTTGCATCTCTGCAAAGCAGCTCGAGGAATCACATGAATCGTCGTTTCAAATTGATACGGACAGCGCTCATCTTCACTGCCCTGCTCTTTATAAACCTAAAATGTGCCGGAGGCAGCCGCAGTCCCGCCGCTGTGATCGCCAGCTTCTTCGCCGCGCCCGAAAAAATTTCGGTCGAGACTACGGAAGGCGTCGTGGTCGGCGAAAAGCGCGGCGATTTGTTTGTGTTTAAGGGAATTCCCTATGCGGCTCCTCCGATTGGTCCTCTTCGCTTTAAGCCTCCACAACCTCATGCTCCGTGGACAACGTCACGGGAGGCCACGTCCTACGGCGCGAAGTGTTTGCAGCTCCCACCTATGGGTTATTACCGCCTGATCGAAGGCAGCGAGGATTGTCTTTTTTTGAATATTTGGCGGCCCGCTGTTTCGCCGGCGCGGGCGCTTCCGGTCATGGTTTGGATTCATGGGGGAGGTAATTTTTTTGGCTCGGGCAATGATTCACTCTTGGGCGGAGAACTCTACAACGGCCAACACCTGGCGCTCGATGGTCCCGCTGTTGTCGTCACCCTCAATTACCGTTTAGGTCCGATGGGATTTCTGGCGCATCCCTCGCTCTCCCGCGAAAGCGGTTATAACGGCTCGGGAAATTATGCGATTCTCGATCAAATTGCCGCCATCAAGTGGGTGAAGGAGAATGCGGCCGTCTTTGGCGGCGATCCTTCAAACATTACCGTGTTTGGCCAATCCGCTGGGGCGATTGATACGACGATTTTGCTCGCGTCGCCGCTGGCGCGCGGTTTGTTTGCTAAGGCGATCCTCCAGAGCGCGTTGATGACTGACTGGCCTTTGTCTGTGAGTGAGGCCAACGGCGTTAAGCTCGCGAAGGATCTCGGCTGCGAGTCGGCCGCGAATCCCGCCGACTGCTTGCGCGGCTTAAGTGCCGAAAAAATTATTCGCACGGCCTACCCTAGCACCGAGGTTCTCACCTCGTATCAGTCCTCTCCTACCATTGACGGCCATGTTTTGACTGAGCCTGTGATCGATACTTTGCGCCGGGGGATTTCGGTTCCGTTACTGCTTGGCACCAACGCCGACGAATTGACTACGTTCGGAAAGTTGGTCGGTTCCGACAAAGTGACTAGCCCCGCTTCGTATCAAGAAGCGATTAAAAAGTTTTACGAGTCCAAGGCCGACTCGGTGCTTGCGGTCTATCCGCTGGCTCCGCAGGCGAATCCGCGCGACGCCTTTGAGGAGCTGCTGGGAGATCATCTCTTTCATTGCAATGCCCGCCGTATCGCGCGCGCCGTTGCTAGCTCGACGCCCGTTTGGCGTTATGTTTTTTCGCATACGTCAGACAGTATTTTTCTTCGCTCGTTTCGCGCGGGGCATACTTTAGAGATTCCCTACGTTTTTCACAACAATGGGCTTTTGATGGGCGCCCGCGAGGCCGCGCTCGCGAATACACTGGAGCGGTATTGGCTGAATTTTGCGTATAGCGGAGATCCGAATTCGGAAGCGGAACCGGTTTGGCCGGAGTTTCATGGCGATGAGTATCTTAACCTCGACATTGATACTGCTGCGGGGAAAGGGTTTCACAACAAGCAATGTGATTTTTGGGATACTCTGGGGGATAAATATGGGGCTGCTGCTAATTGAGAGAGTCTAGTCGGGCCAGATCCACCGCTCTAAATGTGTCGATAGCAACGCTAATTCATAGTCATAGGACCTTCGCGCGATTCCCTTTTTCATTTTTTTCCGTAAGTTCAGATGAGGCACGGAAAGCCGCAAGGGGGAAATGGAAATGGCCGCACGTTTTGGAATATCGATACTGATGATTTTTATTTTGGGGTCCTGCGGCTCGCCGGAACATATTCCCTCGAGCACGTTGAATTCAGTGACGCAGCAAAAAGATGACTCTTTCGCGCTGATTTCCACGAATATCCTTCAACCCAAATGCGCCAGTTGCCACAGCGGAACAAAGCCAGCCGGCGAAATCGATTTGTCGACGTATGCCTCGGTCATGGCAGCCAAGGGTGTGGTGGTCGCGGGCGATCCCACGCATAGCTCGATCTACAGCGAAGTAAAAACGGGGGATATGCCAGACAGTGGCCCAGTATTAAGCGCCAATGAAGTGCAGGCCATTTTCGATTGGATCGCCGCGGGCGCGCCCGATGGCTCCTTCAATCCCGGCACGGTGCCCGTGACACCGGCGCCGCCCGCACCTACACCCACACCCACACCCGCACCGCCACCGGCGACGGCGACTTTCAGTGAGGTGCAAGCGCAGATCTTGAATGTATCGTGCACGTCGTGCCATTCCGGAGTGAAGCCGAGCGGAAAAATTGATCTCAGCAGTTACGCGAAACTCATGGCCAACAACAAGGCCGGCCTGATTTTGCCCGGGAACTCAGCAAAAAGTTTGCTCTACACGGAAGTGGCGACCGGCGACATGCCGCCAAAAGGTACAAAGGTGAGCGCCGCGAATACTCAGCTGCTGAAGCAATGGATAGACGCTGGCGCGCAGAATAATTGAATGGGTCTTTTGACCCAGCAGATCGGGTGTTTGCCTTGAGGCATAGGGCGCCACTTACCGGCGCCCTTTGCCGAGTTTAATTAATCTACTGTCTCAGTGTATCTCACCCAATGCGTACCATTATACGCGCGCAGGCCCGGTGTATTGTCGGTCTGATAAACAACCGTCCCGGCGACCGGAGAAGCTATCGCGTCCCGCTGAGTTTTGGTCATTCTCGGAAGCACCACTCCCATAGTCGTTGAGCTGATGTCCAGTATTCCTGAAGGCGACAGCGTTCCAATGCCGACCCGGCCCGTGGAATCGATGCCCATGCGTTGGCTCGTGTCGCTGTTTCCATTCGTATAAAATCGAATGGCGCCGGTCGATGGCCACGAAACAATGTTTAAGCCGCCTGCGCCGCTCGAATTGATTTGTGTTCCATTTTGTCTGATGGCTCCGGAATTCTGAACATATGCCGATCCGTATTGCTGAATGGTTACGCTGGACGTGTTCGCGTCCAATCTAAAACTCGCGCCCGCATACGGCGTCGCGTTCAAGTTTCTGACCGAGGATTCGGTTATATTGTCTTGGTTTACATGGATTTCCAGGGGAACGCCTGGAGCTAATGTCCCTATTCCGACATTTCCACTCGACGGAAAGGTATTTTGCGCGAACGCGTTTCCGCTCGCGAAAATTGCTGACATAAACAAGCCTAATGTGATCGCGTGCATCCGTATTTGTCTGCTCATTGCACTTCCTTTATAGTTGATTGAGAAGCAGGATTCGCGAATCAGTTGGTAAAGACAACTCGAAAGGGAAAGTTTCGACATTGGGCGAGTCTGGACTTGGTGCGATGTTGTGACGCGGTTTGGTTGCTGCTGAGTTTCTTCGGGCTTTGTGAGTCGCGACGGATTGGCCATTTCAGTCCGAGGTCGGGGCGAGAGCGGCGAGTTTGTGGTGCATGTGCGTGAGGTTCTCCCCACGCGCCCTAGGAAATCATTACAGTCTCGACTTTTGATAATGAAGATTGTCCGGACAAGTGTTTTTCTCGGAGGCAATAAATCAAAGGATGCCCGTATGAATGCCAAACAATTCCTCGCACTCCTGATCGCTCTGAGCCCTGTTTTGTCATTTGCCGACGAATATTCGACGGAAGGAATCGGCTTTTGCTTTCTCGATACCGCTAGCTGCGGCGTAGGAGACCATAAACCTGAGGAGAAGCCGACAACATTTGAGGAATGCAAAGCCAAGGGTGGTCTTATCAGTTGGCTAAATACGCAGGGCAAATGTATTTACAGGGATCCTAGCGGCGATTGATTTTTACCCGCTAGCGCCGCCGTTTAGTCGGGCGCCCAAAACGCCGCTAATGTCCGGATTTCGGACGCAGGAGTTCGAGTTTGGCTTCGTTCGTGACCAGCCAACTTAAGGCCGACGCCATATCGTTATAGAAGATCTTCACGTCTTGATCGCTGAACGCCAATCTTGCCAGATACGCTAACTTTGTATTGGGAACAACAATTGCCCGGCGCAGCTTTCGTCCGCTTGTTTCTTGATCCAGTTTCCACTGCGAGATTGGGACGTCTATGTCGGGAGTTTCCATTTCGAGGCAATCGTGAAGGATTCGTCCCACGTCCGTGTCTTTCACTAACTCGAGAATGCGTTCTTGGCAGTCGCGCAATAATTCTGCTGTCGGCAGGCCGCGAGTCCGCGCGATGATGATGTCGCCGACCGGTTCGATCCAGAGCTGGCCGTTCATTTTTTCCTCCTTGGGTGGGTGGAGGATTGGCGGTGCAAAATGGTGGCCAACCGAACTTTTAGTCGGGCGCCCGAAACGCCACTGATTTCCGGATTTCGGACACAGTACTTCTGGTTTGGATCGGCGACCGGTTCCGCATACTACACCACTCGGATATCGTAGGTTGCCTCGGGTTTACCTCGTGGCGGAGGCGCTAGGAGGTAGTAGTTTCCGGATATTCCGCCGCCCTTAAACTTTTTGAGCGATTTGCCATTGAAGTAGAGGCTTTGGCCTGTCTTTGATTTCTGGACGTAAGCGATCCAGGCTGGGCCGTCGTGTGAAAAGCCGGATTTAAGTTCGATGTATTTGAGTTCCATCTTTCTTATTCTCACTCACGGATAGACAAATTGGAAATACGCTGCCGCACTGCGGTCCCAATTTGATCCGCGCACTCCGAATCGTCCTGAGATAATAAACAAAACTATTATTAGTCGAGTTAGTCCCTCCGATACGTGGGAATGCACAAATACATTTTATTGGCTCTTTGCCTCTTGAGTTGGTCTGCCTTCGCGTCGGATTCCTCCTCTGATCCGTACGATTCCGTCGAATACATTAAGATGGACAATGGGCTGAAGGTCTTCCTGGCGCCCAGTCCACAAGCGAAGCTCATGCAGCTCCGCCTTGATGTAAATGTCGGTTCAAATGCAGAAATCAAAGGCAATTATGGAGTTTCCCACTTACTTGAGCATGTCCTATTCCGCGACAAGGGTTTGAAAGATGAAATGAGCTACCTCCAACTCATTACCGAATCAGGAGGCACGGCCAACGGATCAACCGGCGGAAGAACGACGAGCTTCTTTGCTTCGATTCCCTATAAAAAGGGTGAATGGCTGTTCGAGCGATTTGGGGTCATGATTCTTGAGCCTAAATTCAATAATGAGTATGTGCAGAAAGAAAAGGCGACCGTTGAGTTGGAGCGTGGCCGGCCGGGCCCGATCGATGAGCTTCTTGGCTTTGACATCAAGACGTTAATTAAACCGCGATATTTGCAAGATCCTGATTTTTGGCAGAGTGAATTTGGGCTCAATTTCAATGATCGGTACAACCTGGTTGAGGAGCAACTTTCGACCCGCAAATTGACCTTGGATCAAGTCAAACGGCACTACGAAGCTTACTATCATCCGGAGAACATGAATCTTTACGTCACGGGACGTTTTGATCGCAATCAGATTATGCAGATGATTCGCGAAAAGTGGGCCGCTCTTCCCGCCGGTCTCGCGAAATCGGCCTTTGCCGACTCAATCAAGGTCGATAAAGAACCTTATCGGCATACAGAATTGAATAACAGGACGCCCTACGTCCGCCTCGGCACGAAGCTCGTCAATATCAAGCTCGAGGATGAATTGGTTTCGGAAGCTTACGTTGGTTACCTTGCACATCGACTCATGAAGGAGATCCGCAATCTCAAAGGTGAAACGTACACCGCGAATGAGTCCGAAACTAGTTTCCACGGCGTGGGATATGCTTACATCTATTTTGAGACACAATCGGAGCATTTCGATGAAAATCTCAAACTGGCGAAGAAGTACTTTCACGACCACGCGCAAATGGGTGCAATGACCGATGACGAAGTCACTGAGGCGATCCGACTGTACCAAGATCACTATGGTCTCATGGGGCGTGAGTCGGGAGACATGATGCGCTTGGCAAAGTGGGCTGCCGCTAACGTCGAAGATTATGGCGCTTTCACATCGCCTTACAAACTGATGGAGAATATGACCCCTGACCGTTTCAGAGAAATTTTGAAACGAAACTTTACACCGGACCGCGCGTACGATGAGGAGTTTATCCCGCCCCTTTTCTTCCGTTACGATCTTGGGATCTGGGCCACGCTTGTTGCCATTGTCACATTCGCCGGATTGCGACGCACGCTCACTAAACCTTTTATGAATAACGAGATTCGCTGGATTCGAAAGGTTAAATATCCGCCGCTTAAAATTGTTGAAGGTTTGGCTCTGGCGATCGCCGCGATTGGCGTTATCCATCTTGGCTTCCTTCTGGACCAATTAAGCCGCATAACGGGATTGGCTAAGACTCCTCCAATTTTTTCGATCTATTTCCTTTTCACGGCTTGGACAGTCACCATGCTCGCCTTTGCGCAAGGGTGCCTTGCGGCCTTTCCCCGCAAGCTCATGATCATGAATCGCACCTTGGTCATAAAGAGTATTTCCTACTACTCACGACACGTTCCTTTAGCCGATATCGCGTCCGTGGAAAGCGTTCGCCTTAATCCGTTTGCCCTTTTTCGTTGGATGCGGGTGAAGCATCGCTTTTACTTTTACGATCCCTTGTTTTGGCGTAAGGGCCTCTTAGTGAATTTGAAAGATGGGCGGTCCTTGTTCTTTAGTGCCGGGGCTACAGATAAGATTGCTGCGGAATTGCGTGGGTTTGTTGGCTCAGGCCAGAAGCGTGAAGGACTTGCGTTGGTTTCGGATCTGCCGGCTGACTTAGGGGCGGCTTGAGCTCTCAGACGCTTCTGGCCGCAAATAGTCAACCCTGCTCGCTGTTTGTCTCGTATCTGGCCTAACGGCGAATAAACTTCCGCATCTAGATCTTGATTTGACGATACACAACACTAGTTTAATCTCTAATTACAGTAATCTATTGGAGTTTATATGCTCGCGCTGCTGTTCGTCGCACTCACACAGCTTGTTGCCCATGCTGAAGAACAGAAGCCCGCGCCCGCCCCTGCGACTAACCAAGTGACCGAAGCGCCTGAGGAACAGACTCTCGAAAAAAAGGACTTGCCGCCCGCTCAAAAAGATCCGCCTAAGGAAGAGGTTAAGCCGACCGTCGAAGTGAATAAAGAACCGGTCGCACCGCCGAAAATCGCTCCTGCGCCACCCACTGTCCCGCCTGTCCCACCCCTTGAAGGCACTGTTACTCAAATATTTCGCGACAAGAGAGTGGTCATCGCGACCCTATCCTCGCCGCCGACATCCACCGCGCCAATACGCCTCGCTTTCGTAAACGCAAAGGGCGACGCGTGCGAGGGTGATGCGACGCAGGTGAAAGACAATATTGTCTCCGTGCAATTCGACCAATGCTCTATTTTCAGCGAAGTCGTTGCCGGCTCAAAGCTAGTCCTCAGCCTATTGCCAGTTGAAAGGCCCGCGCCCGTCTATCAGCAAGACGATCCCGAAAAATGGCTCAGGCATCGCAATCTCAAATTTTCGCTCTCCATCGCGAAGGATACTTCCAACAAAATATCCTTCGATGGCGCGAATTATACGAACGGCTCGAGTCAAGCCTCCGGCAGCATTACCTTCGACCTCGAAAATGGTGTCGATCTCATGGCGGCGCTCGCGTATTCGCCGGAAAATTCGGCGGGATTTTTGGTCGGCTATACGCTGCAGCCGACCCGAGAGGCCAAGGGTGGTACGGTCACCGTTAACGGCGACTCCACCGATTTTACGTATAGCGAGTCGCCGAATTTTAAATTCAATATTTTTGAGACCGACGTACTTTACCGGTGGACGTACTTCTATATGTTCGGTGGGCTCAATTATTCTGATCCGTCGTTGAATTGGATCTCGGGCTCGTCCTGGAGTGTCACTTGTCAGGGCGCCCTGGGGTACCAACTGGGCATCGGCTTTATGCCGAGCAACTATTGGAGATTTGATCTTCTCTATCGTGAAATTTCGGCGTCGGTGAAGATTGAGAATGCCACGGAAACGAATGACTACGGCCTTGGGCACATGGATGGGTTTGTGCTTCGCGTGGGTGTGATGTTTTAGGTGAGGATTTAGTCGGGCGCCCAAAATGGGCTCGCGCGGTCTGCCGGGGCTGCGGATAAAATCGCTGCGGAATTGTGCGGAGCCACACTAACAACGCTCAGTTGTATTGGTCGGCCATCGATTTTTCCTAGGCTGGGATTCGCCACATGCTGGCAGCTTTCGCAGCCTATCGACACCTGACTCAGACCGTGGAATAAACAAGACTAGTCCAACGACGGATTTCCGACAAGTTCAGCATCTTGATTTGACGATACACAGACTTAGTTTAATCTCTAGATTGCCAATGAAACTTCAGAACTAATCAAATCAGCAATTTGGGAGTTAAAATGAGTGCCAAGTTTCTTCTAATTCTTGTCTCTTCATTGACCCTTACGGCCTGCGCATCGATGGGCCTGCCCGGCGGCGTCTCCGTAAGACAATCGGATTACGATAACACTAAATTAATTTATATGAATCCCGGTTGGGCCAACAATGATATGGGCGGAACATTGAAAATAGGAGCGCGTAAGAATTCAAAAATGTTGCCAAATGAGGCAATCCTAATTGTACGCAATGACGTTATTGGAAATTTCAGCTTCTCCCAACCGAACTTATTCATAAAAATCGATGGGGAAGAAACGAAATTAAGTCCAATTGAGAGAACTACTGAAATCACCCTCGCGTCACAGACTGATCCGGCACACAGCTCACAGGAGTACTCTGTAGATATGGCCTTTATTAAAAAAATGCTCAGTGCCAAGGACGTTAAGTTCAAATTAAATTTGGAAGGCAATTATTTCGTTGAGGGTTCACTGTGGCGGGATGGCTGGAGTACTGCAAAATCGGGCCTTATAGATTTTGTGGCTAATGTCGAAAGGGAGCTCGGCCAGCACGCTGATGTTCGCACGCCCGCTGGCGGAAACTAGGGGTTTTGCCAATCGATTGGCAAAATGCAAACTTCGCGGCAATTAGGCTACCGTAAATTTACCGCACCATTAATCTGTTGAGGAAGCTGCGAATGGGAATATCCCCTGACCCTTATCTGTTACAAAGACTGTGGGAATTCTTTGACCTCTAAGTGAAATATTGAGTCCCATCCGCAACTCTATAGGGCGGCGACTTCAAGCCTGATTCCTTACGGAAAATAGGGCTCGTTCCAATACAGCATCCGCATGCAGACTGTCCGTCTCAATGACTACCAATTTTCCCGATCTACCTAGACCGGCTATCTGAGCATCGTACTCCGAGTTCAGCCTCGAAATGAATTCCACATCAAGTCCGCTCTCGTAGTATCGCGCACGTTTTCTAATTCGTGCCATTAAGGTGTCCGGGCTGCACTTCAAATAAATGGTCATCGACGGTTCCGCTAAGATCGACTGCAAGGTTTTGCTTTTGGCAAGATATTGACCGAGCTCGAGTTCGCTCATCTTAAATGAATCAGGCGAAAATTGTGCAAACAAGTCAGTTTCCCATATCGCCCTATCTATAACACCTCCATTTACGTGCGCGATCGAATGATTCGAAAATCTCTCAAATAGTAGACTGCAATGGAAATCGTAACTCCAAACTTTAGGATTTGAGTAATATTGACTGAACGACAACGTTTCAGCACGCTCAACAAAGACCTGAAGACTCAGCGCATGGCCTAGAGAACTTGATAGCGTGGACTTTCCTGAGCCGATATTTCCAGTAATACAGATCTGTGCCATTCTCACTTTTCACCCAGCTCTTTTAGGAAATCCGCAGTACTCCTTAGTGGATCCCTTACCCTGCCATAAATAGGAATTATGTTACGACTTCGGAGAATTCTTTCCTGAATCTCGTTAGGAGTTGTCAGAAAAATATATGTCTTGTGATCTTTGTCACCGCCAAAGCTCATCCTAATATTATGCAGCTCATACAATAGGTATCGTACATTGATGTCACTTAAACTATACCCCAAGAAGAGGATCGCATGTGATAGCGCCTCAGACCTGAGCCGAATATCCATCGGGGAATTGAGTGAGAGTCGTTTAAAATAAATTGTATCCGTTAGGACTATCTCATCGGCAGCGCTCAAATCCCCATGATATTTAAAAATCGTCGTTACTGAGGGCTCTCCACTAGACAACGAGGCCAAATCACCTTGAGTCTTGATTGTGTGAAATTTAGCACCAAATTTTTCATGCGCTATTTCCAACCAATTGTCATAGTTTGTGGTAAATATGGAAGGAAAATTAAGCTCGACAATAGATTTATGAATGTCTGAGTCCAAAATTTTACTAGGTTCGTTATGCCACTCTTGGCTGAGCCGTTCGCACAGCAATTTCAAATTTTTCTTTTCAAGCTGAAAGAATTCGGCAAGCTCGAGGAAATTCCCCTGCATTAAAAATATATCTTCATGAAACCCAAGATCGGTTCCGAAATTTTTCATAAGTTCTTGCCACGAAGGCAACCCTAGGCACTTCGAAAGCCCGGAGCCCGCAAACAAGATTACCTTTCGTCTGCGAACGAGCGATTTTAGTTCTTCAACTTCCTTTTCCATGTTTCTTTCCATTAAAGTGATCGGCAAATTTTTTCAAAGCGTGAAATCGCATTGAAATCTTATTTTTCTCCAGCCTTCCCATTTCTGCGAAAGTTACTTTTAGCCCATCAGGAATAAAGACAGAGTCCCATTGAAAACCGTCAGAACCTCGCGGTTCGTCAGAAATTTTTCCAGAAATTTTGCCCTCGAACAAGAAAATCTCTCGACAATCGCAGTATCCAATAACACTTCGAATGACAGCGCTGGAATTTCCTCTTCCAAACAAGCTCGTGAAAATGCGTTTGTCTTTATCGTCGTTGGTTATTCTCTTCCAGAAAACTTGCGTCAAGCCGCCGGGGAATCCATTTAGGCTTTCAATTTCCATTCCCGTGTGCTCCACAATGATCGGCCGTCCGACTCGAATGAACGCTTTTTTCAATTTATCAGTAACGATTAATTCAAGCTTATCAGTCTGCAGTTCTTCAATTTTATCTGACACCGGTTCGGAATTTATTCCAAAACCTGACAATATTTGAGTGGTCTCCTCAATTTTGCCTTTATTGGTCGAGAGAAAATAGACTTCCGCGATTGAGTGGCCCATTTATCTTTCTCCGATGGTCATAGGTGACCTTTCAGGGACATTAATACTATTCGTTAAGTCCATCTATTTTTGATCCTAATATTCTTATTCAAGAAAGAGGAGGGAATGCTGCGGCCATCCTGGCCTTGTCCCTTCGGGACTCGCCTTCGGCTCGCGCAAATTTAGCATCCTGCTAAATTAGTCGAACCCTGCCTTATGAGTTCAATACCGTCGGCTTCACATGTAAACAAAAAGTAATTAACCCCGGCTTTTGGCCGGGGTTAATTGCTTTTTGTTATAGATGGTGGAGGCGGAGGGAATCGAACCCTCGTCCGCAAGTGATCCGCATTTAGGCGGGCTACATGCTTAGTCAGTGATTTAACTTAGGCTGCTGGACGAACTCTGACACCCTTCCTGCAACCCGTCCCCCAGTTTATTTAAACTTCGCGCCCTGGAGAAAACGATGCGAAGTCTAGACCGCTGAAGTGGCGTCTTGCTGGAATCGCGGTCGGTTTCCAGTTCGACGTTACTGCTCTAACGAATTAGGCAGCAAGTGGTTGATAATCGTTGCCGAATATCAGATTGCACGTTTTTAAGTGGTCCTCATGCGCCACTGCATGCTCCTAAAGTTTCACGACCCACGTCGAAACCTTGTCGCCCCCATTTTCTGCGACGTCCTATGTCTATCATAGCGGCCGCTTAAATGCCACGGTTGTTCCTTGGGGGGATTTATCCATGAAAACCTTGATGTTGTTGGCTTTGCTGTATTGTTCCAATGTCTTTGCTGCGACCAGTGCTTGCCAGGTGCTGGTGGTGTCGAATGGGCAAGGTGGTACGAACTTCGGCTACAATGTGCAAACGGCTTGTGATGGCAAGATTTTGTCGACGACTCCCGTGGGAAGTAGCATTTCTGAATCCTATACCGCGGCTCTACATACTTTGTTTGCGGGTGGTTACAACATCTCGACCTGCACGCTTGAGTCGACCGACACCGCGAACGGCAACAATGCGATTGTCGGGACTTATAACTGTCTTTTAGTTAGGTAGCATTTCGACACCGAACCCGCGGCATATCCCTTGCTCAACGGAACTTGGATACAAAACCAAATTCCTAGGGGGAATAACAATGATACGTTTTCTTTTCATGATCGCGCTCGCGATGGGCGCGCATTCGGCGTTTGCTGTCTCGAATATTACTCTGCAAGCCGGACAGAGTTACGGAGTCGACTACAATGTAATGAGTCAGGCCGGCGGCTTTGTTGAAGTCACGTGCGCGCCTGGTGGCGGATATCCACCGCCCCCGCCTCCTCCCCCTCAGCGTCCCACTCCGAATTGCGGATGGTTTCGCTGGGACTACATCGTCAACCAAGCACAAACCAGCCAATACATCTGCACGGCGAACGGCCGCATGGTCGGTGCGATGCGAAGCTGTACTACTGACGGCGATTGTGGCAGCGCGCCCGCGATCCAGAACTTTTGCCAACAGCTCTGCTACCAAGGCGCGTTTAACGGCCAGCTTTAACGCTGGCCCCTTTTTTTAGTTCTCCACCATCATACAACGGTTGCCGGTGTATTCTAGCTTGCATACATCGGCCTGCAAAATGCTGCAGTAGGCGTTATCTTCGGGATGCCCACCGACGTTCGTGCATCTGCCGATCACGATTTCTTGGCAGGTTCCGCCCGTGTACTCGGGCTTACAGGCGCCCTCATTTAGAATGGAACAATAAGTATCGTCTTGGGGATTGCCCCCTACGTTTGTGCATCTGGCGTTGGCTTCGCCGGCTAAAATCATCAGGACTACTACCGCTAACATCTTACCCATCTTCTTCTCCTTGGTTTTGACCCGCCGAGTATGCTTCATACCTTCGTTTTTCTCGACGTACAAATCGGTGCACCCTTGTCTTTGGTCTCATTGAATTCTTTGCACCTTGAAACTACCATATTAGTTCAGCCTACTTACGGGGGACCCATGCTGTTTAAAGTTCTGCTTCCCTTGATCTTTTTTGCCAGTTCCTTGGCCTTTGCTACGACGACTTTGATTTCGCCCGCGCCTTCTGGCTCGGCTCAGGAGCAGTTTCTGGCGAATTTCTCGCAAGCTGCACACCAGGGGGGATCGCGCACCGCTACCTTTACGTTTTTTGGAGTGAACGGCGACCTGGCCTTTGTCCGCAACACCGATCCGCTCAACTATATTGATATAGATCTCTCTTTGAACGGAACCTACTATCTCATCCCTACGGCTTGGGCTTCGGCCGATAACTACCGCCAGCTCTTCTTGGAGCCGATCGATACCGCCGCTTTGAAGGCCGGCCTCTATATTTTCCAGTCTGGGTTTCAATGGTCTTCTGTCCTCGATGGTCTAGCCCGCGTGGACGCGATCATCCGCATCACTGGCGCCGATGGCAAAATTTTGCCGCAGCTCGAGTATCAAGTGACCAGCGAGTCCGCGCATCAGCCGACCTTTGGGATGTTTTTTCCGCCCAATTTCAGCGATCCGATTGTCGGCTTGCAGGCGCGGTCACTCACGCACCTGCAGCCGCGCCAGAATGAGCAGCAAATCGACGAGATTCAGCCGGGCACTTGGACTTATTTCGACACCATGACGACGCTTCACCGCGCGGTCCGGCCCGAGCTTGAGCAGTACTATCAGACGTTTTCTTATCTCAATTTCACCGGCAATGCGGCGCTTTCGGGAGACCTCAACTACGACAACTTTGTCTACATTCTCAACGACCACCTCTTTGTCGCCCCCACTCAGCTCGATCACACCGATAACGTCACGACTCTGCAAATGTCGCCGACGACCTCGGCTTTCTTTATGGTGCAAGGGGGCTTCCGCAAAAATTCCGTCTCGGGCCAGACCGAGCGCATTGTCAGCACGATCCAAATCGCCGATCCGGCGGGAAAAATTCTTTCCACTATGCCGTATTCCGAAACTTCCACCCCCCTCAGCACGCCGACCAGCCAATACGTCGAAGACTATTTGTCTCCGGCGACGCCGGTTTACATTATAGCCGACCCGCATGAATAGAGCGCTTCTCGTACTCCTCTTCCTATCCTCAATTGCACGCGCCAACGTGGTGGGAGTCGACACCCAGAACTTCAACCCGACGAATGACGGTCTCGATTATGTGACCGTCCAATCCTCGAAAACTTTGAATCCTGGCCTGATCAACATCGGTTTATTCCTGAACTACGCGGTCAACTCGCTGCCGAATTTCACCGATTCGACCACGCAGACGCGCACCAACTTTAAAGACTCGCTGCTGTCCTCCGATCTGAATTTCGGTCTCGGCGTCACCCGCGGGTGGGAAGTGGGCCTCAGCCTGCCCATGCTCCTCGCGCAAACCGTGACCTCGGATCTCAATACGCCCGGCGCGCAGTTTGCGGCGACCGGTGTGACTGAATTCCGCTTGATGACCAAAGCGCGTTTGCTCGGCTCGCGCCCCACAGGCGGCGGCCTGGCCGCAATCGTCAGCGCGAACTTCAACGAGATCGAAGACGATCCCTTTACCGGCATCAATCCTGGGCCCACTTTGAACACCGAGCTCGCGCTCGACACGCCCATCGGCCGCACCGCCAGTTGGGCGTTCAATGCCGGCTACCGCATGCGCCATCCGGGTACGGCGATTCCCGGAGTGCCGATCACGCCCCTCGGCAACGAGTACATCGCCTCGACCGCGTACAGTTACTTTATCACCGCCCGTGACACAAAACTCATCGCCGAGATTTTCGGAAGCTTCCCCGCGCAAAAACAACAAAATGCCACCGACCGCAGCGCCTCGACCGCAGAGGCTTTGATCGGCCTCAAGACCGACATCACCCGCCATCTCGCCTTTCACTTTGGCGGCGGCACCGAGATCGTTCACGGCACGTCGTCTCCCGACTGGCGCGTGTACACCGGCATCAATTGGGTGATCGGCCCCGTCTTCTCGAAACCGAAACCGCAGATCGTGCGCGTGGCGAAGCGTGAGCCCGTCGTGCAAAAGATGGAGGAAGTCACCACCACCTCGATCACCGGCCCCGATCCTTTCGCGGGCACGCCGCAAGTGAAAGAGAATTTCGTGGCGAGCGACGTGCTATTTGAATTCGACTCCGACGCCATCAAGCCCGAGTTCGTCGACATCCTCAAACAGATGGTCGCGTACCTTATGAAGCCGCCCGAATTTAAAACCTTGTCGATCGGCGGACACACCGATTCCATCGGCGATGCCGAATACAATCTCGATCTCAGCCGCCGCCGCGCCGAGATGGTCAAAAAGCAGTTGGTTGAACTCGGACTTCCCGCTGAGCGCGTGTCGGCGCAAGGTTACGGCGCTTCACGTCCTCTGGCCAGCAACGGAAACTTCCAAGGCCGCGCTTTGAATCGACGTGTGGAATTTAAGGTAGATCGGACGCAAGGCCCGTAACGCGCGTCACACGCGAGTACGGGCTAACGGCATGGCCATTCTCATCAGCCACCGCCACACGCACATATAACTGACGGGTGTAATTCGGCAGCGAAGACTTCGGGCCATTTGTGAACTTCGTGTGAGCGTTGGCCATGTCGGGCGTTTCACTGTACTGCACGAGGTAACGGGTGGCCTGAGGGACTTCTTCCCATTCGAAATGATTCACGGGATTGTACGTGTAGGTCGAAGTCAGCAGCGGGGCTTTGAACGAGAACGGCTCGGGCTTGGCCTTGGGCAGGGGTGCAACGGCGGCCGGTTGGCGGTGCTGAGGCGGCTCAGCGGCGGCGGCAGGCTTCGGCGCGGCCTCATTGAGTTTGGACTTCGGCTTCGGTTTTTCCTCGGCGATTTTCGCCGGCTTCGGTTTCGTCTTGGCCTTATGGGTGACGACAGGTTTCGGCGGCCACTCCACATGCGCCAGTGCCGACTCTTCTTTTGGCGGCGCCGCCTCACTATGCGCGGCTACGGGTTGAGGAGCCGGAGTCGGAGGATTGAAGTGTACAGGCGCGGGAGCGGGAGCCGGAGCCGGCGGAGGCGGTTCAACGTGCGCCACGGCCGGTGGCGGTGGCGGTGGCGGCAAAGCCTTCGGCGGCGGCGGCACTTCGCGCGTGAAAGGAGCCGCGACTTCATATTTTGCTTGCATGGGTCCATGACCGTCGCCGGCGCGCGCGAGAATCCAGATAATCACGCCACCGGCAAGCAAGCCAAGCGACGAGCCCAAAACAATTGTCGGAATCAAACGGCGCACGCGGCTATCGCCGGTGCGGCGGCGGCGGTTGCGCAATTTTTTGCGGCGCTTTTGGCGGTCTTCGATGGAGTCGAGAACCACGGTTTCAACATCATCAGGCAACGGCGTGGCCATCGTGATTGTGGGCGCCTCGGCGGCCACGGCGTCTTCGCCGCCCATCAACTCAACGGTCAAAGCCCGTTTCATATCTGGATTCGGCAACGGCTTATAATCGATGTGTGCGAGAATCGAAGCCATATCGCCGGCGGCGCGCGACAACAGGCGCATAAACGGCGGCGGGGGCGGCGGACGCGTCTTCAAATACTTCGTCATGTCCGTCATAGCTTCGCCAATGGTCTGATAGCGCTCGACGGGATCAGTGGCACACAGCTTACTGATGATCAGGCGCAAGCCTTCCGGCACGCGCCACAAGCATTCCATTGGAAACAAAATATCGGAGTCCATCGAACTGCGCACGCCGGTCACGCGCGTCTTGCTCATTGAAATCAGCGGGAAGCCGACCAAGCATTCATAAAAAATCGCGCCCAAACACCACAAGTCCGAGCGCATATCGGCGCGCTGGCCGCCCACCACTTCGGGCGGAAGGTAAGCCATCGTGCCCATCAAATGCTCTTTAGCGGCCGGCGAGTCGCCGCTGCGGCGGGCGATTCCAAAATCCAAAATCTTAATCTGCCCGTCGACATTGACCATGATGTTGTTCGGCGTGAGGTCGCGATGGAGAACGCCCTTTTCGTGCAGCGCTCTGAGGCCCTTCAGCATTTGAATAAACAAAGGCGCGGCTTCGTCGCCCGAGAGCACGAACACATTGAACAGATCGCGCATCGTGACGCCGTTGATGTATTCGAGCGAGAGAACGTGAGTCTCGGCGATTTGCTGGATGGCGTGAATGGTGACGACGTTCGGGTGATTCAAGCGGGCCATCGTTTTGGCTTCAGTCAAAAAGCGCGTCAGAGGGTCGCCGCCGCTCGAGGGCGTCTGTCGTGGAGAGATAACCTTGATCGCCACTTGGCGTTCCAAGTTGCGCTCAACCGCTTCATACACTTCGCCCATGCCGCCACGGCCGATCAAGCGAGTGATAGTGTATGGACCAAAGATGGTCCCACTTTGCATGCTCTCCATATCATGTAACGGATCGGAATTTTAAAGACGGGATTGAACGCTAGTATTGATAACTAACGGAAATTTGCGTTCCGACCGGGATCGAAGTCCCGCCGAAAGTGATTTCGTTCCCGCTCAAAGTCCAGGTCACACCGGTGAGCGCTGGATTAAAGGACACGGTCACCGTATTCGCGGCCGGCACATGGGCCAGGTTGAAGCTGCTCGAAACGGTCGACTCAATGTCATCGCCGATTGCCTGCATGGTGCCGGCATAATCGGTCGCACAAATGCTTTGCTCCAAACCGCCGGTCAATTGGCTCAACGCCACAGGGTAAGTGGCCGCGGCCGAGATACCAGTCTGCGCCTGCTCCGACAGGCAACCCGAATCGGCGGGCAGCACGCCGATGGTGTACACGTGAAGCTTCTTGGTCGTTCCCCAAAGCGCGTTGAATTGATTGACCACTTGCTGAGGCGTCGTCGAACCGGCCGTCGGCGCATTGTCGTCTTCATCGGCGTTGGTGAGGATCACAACCGCGAGGTCCGCGCCATTGCGGAAAAAGCCGGCGTTGGCGCTCGCCGATTTCACCATGGCATTTAAAGTGGCCTTGAGCGGCGTCGAATCGCCGTCAGGGCAAGCGCCGCGCGCCACGCAGCCAACCGTTTCCGGGCGAACGACGGTGTTAGCGAAAACCGAAGCGTAGTTCGGCGTGTTCACCGACAAAGTGGTGATGCCGCCGGAATAAGTCGAACCCATTCCCGCCAAAGTCAGAAGCGTGCCGCACACGCCCCACTGGTCGGCGCCGCAATCGGTAGTCGTCACGCCGAGGTGCCAATCCACTTTAGTCATCACCGACGACAGCGAGGTAAATTTGCCGCCGAGGTTTGTCTCGTTGACGTCCATCGAGGCCGAGTTATCGTCGACAAATAAAATGTCCACTTTGCCGCCCAATTGTGAGGCGGTGAAGGTTTCACTATTGGCTTGCGTGGGTCCCGGGAGCGGTCCCGGAGTCGGCGAAGGCGTCGGAATGCCGAGCGCGCCGTTCGAACTCGCAGCCCCGCGGATTTCCATCCGCGCCTGCTGACAGCCCGCCGCCATCACACAAAGTATGATAACCGCAGTTCCATTCTGAAACAGAGATCCCGTGTTGAAAAGTCTCATGGCGACCCTGGATATTGCCAAGCCTATGCCCTACGCGCGGGGACTCACCCAAGGCAAAGTGTCGAGTGAATCCTTGCCGTCAAAACTGCTGACAATTTACGGCCATTTCGCCGCTGCGGGCTGAAAATTGTCGTCGATCCGGTGCCTACTTCAAACCGTTTCGTTTTCGCACGGGCTTCCACCTTGCAAACTTTCCACCCCGAGTTGGGAGTCAAGACATGGGAAAAATCATTTTTAGCCTTATTTTATTAACTACGGCGAGCACCGCTTTCGCGGATTTGATTTGCCGTTGGGATCCGAACGCCGCTCCGGCGAGTGTTTTGATCTACAGTCCGAAACACAACACGATCCGTACACTGACCGGTTGGCCGCAGAAGTGGCACCGTTATACGGGCGTGAAGAAGGTTCGCGGCGTTCCGCCCTTCAGCAAGGCGTGGCTGACATACACCGTGTTCGGTGATGTACCGGCAGTCACGGTTTTGTATACGCCGGGCGATGCGATCAACAATTCGTTCGAAGGCTACTGGGGTAAACTCCCGGGTGGTCCAGCTCCCGCCTATGTTACGGGCTGGCCGATCCGCGGCACGTGCTGGGTCACGCGCGAACACTGATTTGTTCTTACAGCCGCGCCCGCTAAGGTTCGGCTGAACTCTTCAAAATGTTGTGCTAAAAAAAGGCGGTTATCATGATTGAGACCGCCTTCAACCCATCTTTAGTTACGCTATCGATTATCGTCGCGGTTTTCGCGTCTTACGTTGCGCTCAACCTCGCGCATAGTGTGACACAAGCGCAAGGGCGCGAACGCGCGCTGTGGTTATCCTGCGGAGCGCTCGCACTCGGCATCGGCATTTGGAGCATGCACTTCATCGGCATGCTCGCGTTCGAAATGCCCGGCATGGAGATGGCGTACGATGTGCCGCTCGTCGCTCTGTCCGTTGTCGTTGCCATCCTGGGCTCGGCACTCGCGCTCTTTATCACCAGCCGTGAAACGGTAGCCCCACGCTACGTC
>Ga0265338_10000500_pt1 | contig 69872 bp, 98 predicted proteins | sample 42126metaG_FD_193579 | JGI IMG/M metagenome (GOLD analysis project Ga0265338, IMG submission 193579) | Rhizosphere microbial communities from Carex aquatilis grown in University of Washington, Seatle, WA, United States - 4-21-26 metaG | ecosystem: Host-associated > Plants > Roots > Rhizosphere...
ACGGATGCGGGAGGCGCTGGAGCAATGCTCGGCTGATTGGAGGTCGCCCCCATGCACGGTGGAACAGGGAGCGACCTATCTATTCCAAGAGTTTGCCCGACGCGCAGAGGTCGCACGCGCAGCACTGGGGAGCACAGGATGACACAGGATAGCCTTCTGCCGTGCCCATTCTGTGGAGGTGCGGCGATTCAAGAGGATTTGCAGTTAGCCATCGGCGGCGAGGGAGAGCCTTACTGGCTCATTTCGTGCAGCGATTGCGGCATACCAAGCTCTGAGGGATGCGACGAACGCGAGGCCATCGCCGCATGGAACCGCCGCGCCCCGGATGCCGCACTGGAAGCGCTGGAGGAGATTCGCAAGGTCCGCGTGCCAAGCATGCGAGCGGACGCCCAACTCAACGCCATTGATCGTATCGTCGGCACCGCCCTCTCCCTCTACCGCCAGCGGAGCAAGACATGAGCACCCCAGACATCGTTGAGCCTTCGTATCGCGCTATCGGACATCTGACGAATTACAGAAAGGAGCTTTTGCATGAACTTCGATCACATCTTCAACTGGAAACTTCTCGCCGGCAGCCACGACTTCCCGGGACCGGATGGCGGCACCTGTATCAACGAGGCGGCGATCATCGCGGCTGGCTTCGAGTACAAGAAGGTCCAAGACGCCGCGGACTGCCCGCCATGCTTCTCGCCCGTGCTGTCGGCTTACCTGATTGGCATCAACGACATGATGCCGGACGGTGAGCGCCAGAAGCTCATGCGCTTCGTCATGCGGTTGTCGGGCTCGGCGGATACGCCCGTGATCGAGCAACAGCGCATTGAATTGATCGTGCTGCGGACGGTGCAACTAATCGTCTCGTCGGCAATGCACGCCACTCATCTGTCCGAGCAGGCTGTCGCCTGCGCGAATGTCAAAACGTTCGCGGAATGCGGCGATGTGGCCGCGAGGGCCGCGAGTGCTGCGAGTGCCGTGAATGCCGCGAGGGCCGCGAGTGCCGCGTGGGACGCGTGTGCTGCGAATGCCGCGAGTGCCGTGAATGCCGCGAGTGCCGCGTGGGACGCGTGGGACGCGAGGGCCCCGTGGGTCGCGAGGGCCGCGAGGGCAAAACTTTACGCCGACTGCATCGCCATCGCCGAAGAAGCCTTCGCTATTGGAAAGCAGGCCGAGCCGATGGATACGGCGCGCGTCGAGGAGCGGCTAAACTCTGTCAAAGAACGGGTTCACGCATGAGCACCCCAGACGAACGCGCTCAAGGAAGCGAAGAAGTGACCTACGAAACCCGCGACAGGAGAAGGACGATGAGCGATCTTATAATGCCGTTTAACGCGAAGGCGAACGACGAACAGGAACTGAAAATTTATTCGGCCGCGGATAAGATCACGCACCGTCTTTACATCGCGTTGGGCGTGAACCTTCCCGGCCTTCAGCAGGGCGTGTTCGATAATTGCCTGGACAAAGACTTCATCCGGTTCCTCGATTTGGCGTCGATGTTGATGGCCGATCCGGCGAAGCCCGGAGCGCCGCCCGTCCCGGTTCCGCACCGCGTCTTCCGGGTGACTGACGCGGGGATGCGCCGGGCGCGCGAGCTTCAGGCCAAGGCCCAGATCGCGGCGGCCCGGTCATGATCCTCTGGTTGATCCTGGGCCTGCTAGCGGTTTACGCCGCCGCCCGGGTCTTCTGCTTAGTCGGATTGCTCCTCTGGCTGGTCTGCCATCTAATAGCCAGCGTTCTGGTATTAGCCATTGAAATCCCCATCAAGGCGACCGTTTGGGCAATCCGGAGCGCCCTTCGCCGCTTTCCGGCCCGGATCGCTGCCTTGCCCACGGAAACCAGCCTTCCGGAGCGCCCGAAATCGGCCCGGTTTAGGGTCGTCCGCGGCGGTCGGGCGGACCCCTAAACGAAAAACGCCCGGCAATCGCCGGGCGTTTCATTTCGCAGGAGGAAGCGCGTCTAACCGGTCGACGTACCGCTATCGACGCGAGCTTGGGCCGCTGCCGCCTTCGCGTCCAGATCGTCTTCGAACGGCTTCAGCTGCGCGTCGATCGCGTCGAACGTCGACTGATCGATGCTGCCCGAACCGAACAGCGCGTCGGCCGACTGGCGGAGGTAGCTGACCATCGGCAACAGATCGGTACCAAGGCTGATGAGCGCCGGTCCATTAGCGGTGAGCCAAGCGACGGCTCCAGCGAGAAGTGCACCCATTGTTAGGCTCCCGTCTTGATGTTGTAGATTGCGGCGACCTGCTTGTAGGCGTCCCACGCGTTCTGCGCGGCCATCACGGCCAGATCGAGTTCCGACTGCGTCGGACTGGCTGACAGGACAGTCTGTTTGCTCTGCACGAGCGTCACACGCATCGATTTCGCCACCTTCGCAATCGCCACGACGGCGGGATCGCTGGCGCAGAACGGTGGAGCCGATGAGTTGGGTTGGCCGCACGGCGGCTGCTTGGCGTAGTCATCCGCGAGAACGACGGCGACGCCGTACAGCGAGTTGATGCCGAGGACCGTGGCTTTGGCGGCGTCGATTGCGGATTGCGGGACAGGCGTGCTTGACGCGTTCTGCGCAGTGCTGACGGCGGTCGTCAACCAGCAGCCGCCAAGCGACAGACTAATTGCCGCGAGCGCGACGACTGAAAATAGACGTTTGAACATCGTTCGTTCTCCTTCTATGCCGCTACCTTGACGGCGTTGGTGGTGTCGTTTGCTACCGCGACCAATGCGGGCGCGGCCACGGTCGGGTCGACCGTTACCTTGACTCCCGGCGTCGGCGAGGAAGCCGGGCCAGCGACGGCGGCGAGCTTGTTCGCCGTGGTATGCGGGATGAGCTTGTACAGCAGGAGCGCCAACGTGACGATGCCGCCGATGCCGCCCAGAAGCGCATCCTTGAGCGTCGATGCGTCGCCCGGAGTGATCTTGCCCAAGGCGACCAGTACGCCGAGGATCGTTGCGACGATCATGCCGACCGAGGTCATGATCGAAGTTTTAATGTCTGAGTTCATCGTGTCTCCTTTAAGTTAAAGCGGAACGCGTATCCTGACCAACGATGCCATCGGCAACCAGATTTCTAGCAGTCTGGAACCTGATGACGGCGGCTTTCGTCATCGGGCCGAAATCACCATCGATCGATCCGGCGTAGAAACCGGCTGCATGCAGCTTCGTTTGAAGTTCCGCCACGTCGCCGCCGTTCGACCCTATGAGCATGAGACGCGGCGCGGGTGGCGATGGCGTGACGCCGTTCTCCGACAGGTGCGTCTCGATGCTCCGGACCGTCTGTAGCACGCCGATCAGCGACGCCGCGTAATCCGGCGCGGTCGCGTATCCGTCTCGTGCCATTCGCGTCAGGTATTCTTCGTCACTCATCGAATTGTTCTTGTCGAACACGTTCGCGTACCGCGAATTGTTCATGAGAAAGTTCATGTGGTCAGCGACGCCGTCTGCCAACGTCGGGTAGTCGCGGAACCAGCAGTCCATCGGAATGTCAACGCCGTCTAGGTGTTCCCACGTATGGGCGAGCTGCCGCGCGCCCTTCCACCCGACGTCCGCCTTGATGCCGAAGACATTGTTGCCAATCGCCGCCGCGCCCCAGCCGGTTTCGAGCGCGGCTTGGGCGACGATCGCGGCTGGCGAACAGCCGATCTTATCGGCGGTAGCTTCGGACGCGTCGAGCATCTTCGCCGTCCACTCTGCTAGGTGCTGTATGTGCGGATCGGCGTAAGGCGTTGTGACTGTTCTCATGGAGTGAACCTTCCGGGATGCGAAAGCATATGGTTGATAAGAAGCGCAATCATCGAGAAGAAACCGACGACAAGAAGACTGATCAGCGTGCGACCCAAAGGCGCGTGTAAGCGCCCGCGATGCGCCCTTCCAGATAAGCTTTATCCTTGTTGCGCGTCTCGATGTGATCGTTAAGCTTGGTTTCGATCGTTATTTGCTTCGCGATCACTTCAGCCAGCGTCACTTCGGGCCGCCCGCAGGCAGCTTCCATAACTGCTCCTTCAGCCTGTCAAGTTCCTCGCTGTTTTTCTGGAGCCAGTGGCCTTGGGCATCGAAACGCGACGTTGTGGATTTATCGATGCCGTCGATGCGGTCGTTTAGGACCTTTACGCTCGCCGCCGTTCCGTTGATAAGTCCCTCCAACCTCGCCTTAATCTCGACGACTGAGCGGCTGGAGTCGTCCTGCTTCTCGACGACCTTGTCCAGCGTCCTTACTAATCGGTCGCCGCCCCAGGCAAAAACGCCCGCTACAAGCGGGGCCGTGAGTCCTAGGGCGATCATGATGTACCTCCCCAACACCATGACAGTGGCGTTGCGCGATTGGCGTTCAACAAACCTTTCTTTGCTTGAAGGCCCACATTCCTCGTAAACCATTTTTGTGCTTCCTCTCAGATCGCCCCAAACGATCAATCAGAAAACCCACACCCCCACTTAACCAACGGGGTTTACCGTCAGGAGAAATCCGGGACCCGGAGGGGCCTGCGCACTAGGTACCGCCGTTCCGCCGTACATCAATCCGGCAGCGCCGCCGGTATTCGCGGCGAGCGTCGCGTAATGCTTTCCTTCGGACAATCCTGATTTGGTTCCCGTGAACGCGGCGTTAAATCCGATCGTGCCGCCGCCGCCCGCCGTTTGGTTGATAAACAAGGAACCCGCTTGTTCGGGTCCGCCGCCGTCGAACAGGATACCGACAGCCAAATTGCTTCCGCCGACCACGCCCGTTCCCGTGACGCTGTACGAAATGTTTTGGCCTGCCCATACGAGGAAAGTATTGCGGATGGACGTGTCCACTTCCGGTATAGGGACCGTAGTTGTGTTAACAGTCTGATCGCCGCTAAATGTTGAGCTTTGCGGCTTGAACTGGCGGTTGAACCACGATAAAGTCAACGCCGCGCTGAAATGCGACGAACCGTCTGTCGCGATCATCCCGACAAGCGTCTTTGTCGCGTGGCCGGTGATTACCTCGATGCCGATGTTTCCGGCTGCCGTATCGGAATTATGCCCGGTCGCCAGCGTCCAGAATTCGAGGACGCCTGTCGCGCCGATCGCGACAAGGTAAACCGTACTCGCGGCGAGGTTCTGGGCCGGCGTTCCGTTGACGGTGACGTTCGTATTCGCTGCGGAAACGCCGCCCGAAGCGATCGCGATCTGCTGCCCGGCGACGGTAATTGCGTTGCCGTTGAAGGGGATGAGCTTGATCGACGTGGTGCTAACGTACTCGCAATAAACCTGACCGGAACCGGGCTTAGTCGCCGCCGCGAGTTGCGCGGGCGTGACGAAGCTCTGTGTATCGGTTCCGGCCGTGATCGCGGCGGCGGTCGCCGGCTGGCCGCCTTGTATCTGGAGCTTGCCTGCCGCTTCCTTCCAAAGAAATTCGACATACATGTCGGCGATAAGCTCGTTGCCGATACAATCCGAATTGTCGCGGCGAACGACGCCGACCGCGCCCCATCCCGCGTCGCAAGTCGTCGGCCCGTTATTCGTCGCCTTGACCTTTGTTCGAATTGGCGTGCCGTCGGGCGGCGCGACACTAATGACCGGATCGAGCGCGATGACGAGCGCGTTGACCGATCCGCTATCGACGCCGAAGTTGAAGCTTTGGGATTGGGCGTCAACATCCTGCACACAGGCTTCGATCTGCCCCGCGGTAACCATGTTGTCGAATAGGTCGCCGGCAATCCATGAGCGCGCAGTGGTTCCTTCCCGGGCGCGGAGAACCGTTAGCGTATCACCGATGCGTTTGGTGACCCAGACGATCTCGTGATCAGTTTCCGTCAACGCGTCCGTCAGCGTTCCGACGAAATACTGGGTGCCGACATCAGGGTCCGGAAACAGCGCTCCGGTTCCGACCTGAAGCTGGATAGTCGTTGCGACGTTAGTGATCGGCCCGGAAAGCGCCGATGCGGCGTTGTTAGCAGCGATAAACTTCATGACGTCATCCCCTTGTTAGTTGATGCTGACGACGAATTCGAATTGAAAAGGAACTTCCAGCACGCCGGCTTCCATAGCCGCCTTGAATATCGGAACTAGCGGACTCACAGGCATCGTGATAGTCCGCGTATCTAGCTCGTTGTAGTAGAACGTGTTGTATCGGCCTGCCCCATAGATCGCGCCGCCCGTCGCGATGCGCCGGGTTGAAAGGAAGTTGATGCCGACGATATTGCCCGCGCCGAACGTCACTGAGACGGGATAGGTCTGGCCAGTTTCTCCCGCCGTTCCGTTGTCGCCCGTTAGGAAGCGCATGATGCGACGCTTCAACCAACGAATGTTGAAAATCTTTCCGTCGCCTTTCCAAAGGTGCCAGGTTAGCACGCGCTTAAACACGTCGTCGTTCGTCGCGTAAACGTTAGCCGGTCCGTGCCTGTGAATGCCGTTGTAGTCGTGCGTGTCGTAGTCGTACGTGTTGTATGGTCCGTGGAAATGCCCGATGCCTGACGGCAGCACCGGCCGCTCCATTCCGTACAACCCTGCCGCGATCCAATCGAGAAGCGCGCCGGTAATCTGCGCGCCGGTATAGACCGGAAGGCAAATATTGACGAACCAATCGACGTACTGCTGGGTGAATTCGTTGTAGGCATCGACGAACGCCGCCAGGTCGTCGTCGTCGTTGTATTGCTGATAGAGATACGCGTTGATCGTTTGCGTCAGCGTCGTCGGACCGGACGGCGGAAAGCTATTCGGAATCATCCTTGCTCCACTACGATGCCTGCTTCGACCGCGAAGAAATAGCTTTCAGGGTCGCCAAATATAAGGTTGGTGTCCGCTTCCGGCGCGGTCCCGATGCCGTTGATCGAGACGGAGAACGTCAGGTTGGACATAAGTTCCGCAGGCAGGATCGACGCCGTCGCGGCCTGGAACGCGTCGCCCATCGTCAGCGTATTGATCGGCTTTCCGACGTACACGCCGTTGATATACGCCACGATCGCGGGAATTGCCGCCTGCGAGATCGCGGCGTTGGAAACGAAATTTGGCGAAGTCGTGTTCCATGTAGCGGTCAACGTTACGATTTGTTGCGGCGGGTTGACGTAGGGAATGACGTACGTGTCCGGATAGTCGTTGATCGTGACGTTGATGTTCCGGAGGTTCGGCGTTATGTATCCGCCCGAAACCCAGGGAGGAGTGCTAGTGGTATCGACGATCGCGATGCCGGCGACGAGGTTCCCGAGAACCGTGCTAACGCCCGGGTCAACGACCTGCGTCGCGATGAGCGTCGATCCCGTCGTGCCGGCGAGCGCGATATACGTTCCGTCATAACCAGACGGCGTATTATTTGCCAGGACGAACGTCGACCCTTCCGTCACGCCGTGGCCAACGGTCGTCGTCGCGGTAATCTGGCCGCCCGCGGTCGCCGCCCAGCTAATCGCCGTAAGCGGTTGGGCGGCGAAAGCGATCCCCATGCCGATAGATTTTTCGTTAGGAACCGTCAACACAGTCCAATTATCTTCGTAATCGGGAGGATCAGTATTGTGAACGGTGAAGGCTTGGCCGACTGAAAATCCGTGATTAAGGAACGTCGATATGACGCCGGGCGAAGCGTTGGTGATACCGGCGATCGACAACGTCGAACCGACTAGCGTCGAGATATCGAACAACGCTGTCCAGATCGCGTTCGCTACCTGATACGGGTCACCACCACCCACGATTATTTCCCAGCCGCCGCCGTCCTGCTGGAGCGCGGCGATGAGACGATCTTGAACGCCGTCGACTTCGCTCAGGAACGTCCGGAGATAGCGCGACATGCCTTGGCTGGCCGCGAGATTGGCCTGAAGGACGCGCGCCCGGTATGACGTTTCGGTTTCGCCGCCCGCTCCGGGCAAGCCTGCCGCGGGATTTGTTACCGTGATCGTATTCGGCGTGGGAAGCGACGTGATGAAATTGACGACGGTATTCGCCGGGACCGCCCAGGAACCTTGCTGAGTCGCGAGCGCGAAAAGCTGCGGCGTGTTTCCGTCGCCGCTCGCGACGCCGCCGTCCTGGATGACGTACTGATAGGTGCCGTCCGATATCGTGAAGCCGACGCCGATGACGAAGCCCGGCGTGCATCCGCTGAAGACGACGAAGACGCTCGTGTTACTAGATTGACCGAGATTTACGCCGAGCATCTGTCCAAGTTGATTGAGCACGAACGCGTTAGCGCCCTGCGGCGAAAGCGAGTTCAGAAGCTCGATGCGCGCCGAATCAGTCAGCGACAACGCGTAGACGACCGTGCTGACGATATCCTCGATCAGCGAGCCGGGAAGGTTGTCTGTGAAGCCGGGATTGACCGCCTTGATTTGCGCCACGAGGATCGCGCGCAACGCAGGCGGCAGGATCGGTTGCGCGCCCGCGGCGGTAACGGTAACAGGAAAGTCAGCCATTATTGCGGCACCGGGATTTGCGGGTTGAGCTTAACGCCCTGATGGGTCAGGACGTTGATGTCGTAGACCGGCGTCGGGACGTTTCCCTTGCCGGGAAAAAGAACGTCGCGCTTGGCGAGCGTGATCACCGAGAAGTACGGCGCAAAACGCTGTTGCGTAATCACCATGAAGATATCCGGCGAAACCTGCTGCATGATCGATTGGTGCGCCGGCAATCCCCAGTCGGCGAAAAACGGCGACTCATTGATGTTAAGCTTTACGACCTGGCAAAGCGTCGTAAGCATCACCATATCATTGAAGCCGTTCGCGTCGGTCGTGACTTCCGTCCAGGGTCCTAGCGAACCGTCCTGATTTATTGGCCTTCCATATGTGCGCATGCTACGGGTCCGGAATTTGAGGAGGATGAACGGGAAGATTATTAATCGTTACGCTCGCGCCCAAAATGTAATTGTCGACGACGTATCCGCCGCCGGTGAAACGCGTCCGCGCGCCGTAGCCTTGCACGTCCGTCGAAATCGACTTCGCGCCGTAGATTATCACGTTTCCTTTGCCGTCGACTTTTATCGTCACGCCGTTGAAGGTCTGCGACGCGCCGCCGACGACTTCGACGCTGTCCTTATTTGTTAGGATCGCTCCATCGGGACCGTATAGCACGGCGGCATCCTTATTCGGCGTCGGGAGGTTATCCTTATTGCCGACCGGCATCCAAACGCAATTCGCCAAGTTCGCCATTCGCGTCAACTGCGCCCGGCCGCCGCCTAGTCCGCTCATTCCACCCATGTAATAATTAGCGGGAACGACGTAACCTTTCATCCCCGCATATAGCGGAAGCCTGATGAATTCGGGAAAGCCAATCGGACAGGTGACTTGCGGTATCGTGTAGACACTATCTATTTCGAATTGAATGGTTACGATGGTGTTTGATTCGTCCATCGACACCAGCGTCGCCGGCATCGCCTTGTCTAAAATCTCCGCGGCTGAACCGATCTTGCCGCGAGTAAATCGGTTTAGCGTATCGACAAGCGGAGTTTTCTGAACGTTATTTGTCATTAGACGCGCGCCACAGAAGGGCCGTTGACCGGAAGCGTATTTATGACCGTCGGCTCCGGAACGAAAACGGCGTTAAAGATGCTGACCCAGGCTGCGCCGTCAGCCTGCCGGAAATTTCCCATGTGATGAAGCGATACGATCTCAAACTTTCCCTTGAAGGTCGACTGGTTACGCGCCGCCGCGCCTGGAAAGGCCGCGGGCGGAAGCGTTATGCCGAGGACGCTCAATTGACTCGGAAGTTTAACATAACTCCCCACGGCGAGATCGGAACGCATCACCGTCTTGAAGTTGATCACGTTCGGCTGCACCCAAGTCGGTTGTCCCATCAAGTCTTCAAACGCGATATCGATCGGATTGTCATAGGTCGCCAAGCCGACGTTTGCCGTTCCGTCATACACAAATATCGTCTTGCCGCGTATCGTAATCTTGACGCCGCCGTAGACGCCGCCGCCGAGCGGCTTGATGCCGAGGAACTGTTGTTGCCGGGACAAATTAAGGATTTCCGACGCGAACGTCGCCAGCGTCGGATACGGCCCGACTTGATCCGACGCCTGTTTAAGGTCGTCACTGATCCCGATCGTTACCGTGTATCCGTTTTGAACGAACGGCAGGAACGCGGCGAGGATCGCTTGACGCAACGGCGTGTTCGCCTTCCAGTCGAGAACCAAATTGATCGGCGCGTCGATCCGTCCGGTGCCCGGTTGGAAAACCATCTGTAGCATCATGTTGGTGCCGACCCAATTGCCGAAGCACTGGAAGATTTGTCCCTCCATTATCGGATCGACGCTTTGCGCCGGCTTCGCGAGCGGCAGGCCTTTCTTCATCCCCGCGAATAGTTGGACATTGCAACCGACAAGATTTTGTGATTGTTGTATCTCTTGGATGCTAACGCCATAGATCGATAGCCAGCCGCCCTGTTGCGGAACGGCGTATGTCGAAATCGGAATATCCAATTCGATGTTGAGCGCGCCGCCGAGCGTCTGGCCGTTGACGAAGCTCGTGTAGCTGGAATCAAACCCTGGGAGGTTCGCGAAATACAGCGGCTTGACCAGCTGTCCCGTCGAAGGGTTCGTTATCCTTATGTCGTAGTAACGCATGTCAAGGCGAGATGATGAATTGTTTGTTGGCGTCGCGATAGACTAGCGTCGAGGTGTTGAAGAACCCTCCCACTAGATTTAGATCATAGTCTGCGTTGCCGATTTGCGTTGCTAGGCCCGGGTTCGCCGCGAGCGGATACGTGAATTGGTCCTTCGAGACGATCAACGACCGGAAGATGCCGTTGTAAGCGATCGGAACGCAGCCGGAAACCGTTAATGCAATTGTGTCGCCTATCTTATAGCCGTGCGGCGCGGAAACCGTCGCGAGTACCCTGCCGCCCCACCAAGACAATGCATCGATGGTAAAGCCTATGGGAGAACCGACAAGGGCACGCGCGACGACAAGCGATCCGTCGAGCGCGTTCAGATTGAAGTAATACCGCGCGCCGAACAGGCTCCAGGTAATCGTCGCCGCGTAAACCTGGCCGTCCAGCGTCGGATTGAACTGAAACGGCGTTCGCGACGTGGGCGTGAAATCGATAATCGTGCTCATGTACCGGGTCCGATAACGCCAGGCGCGATCGTTCCTATGCCGCCGATCGAGGAAGCAGGCACCACGGTATTCGGCAACGTCGCCGGCTGGCCGATAGCGGTCGTCGGCGCACCGGGGAACGTCGGCGGCCCGTTGATCTGCGTTTGGCCGTTGATCCAGCTATTAAGGCTGTTGAGCGCGCCCGCGGCTTCGGTCAGCGTAATCAGCGGCTGTTCGAAGTCGAGTTGCCAGGCGTACTGCGGTTGTCCCGTTTGGCCTGAGGAAATATCTCGGACCGTTCGAAGAATGCAATTAGTGTAGATGTGAGAAGGCGTCGCGACGATAAACGTGCCGCCTTGAAGGTTGTGGTTCTTCAGCGCGAGTTGTAGCGCCGACATAATCGCGAGCTTGGTGAAATAACCGAGTTGGTTCTTGGCCGGACAAACCATCTCCATCGAAACTTGCAACGGCTGCTGGATCGTAGCGTTTGCCGCGATCGCCTGATTGGCGAACGGATAGTGGCCGATATCCTGGCTGATAATCGTCGCGCCCGGTAGCGCCCGGAAGTTCGCGAAGAAGCCGTCCATTTCGATATCCTCGCCTTGCGATAAGACGCCGAACGGAAAGTTGATTGCCTCCGTGATCGCGATGATCGGAAGATAGCCGCCGATGAAATCCGGAACGATACCGCCGACTAGGACGATCGGAGATATCTGAAAGGCGAGTTTCCAGGCCGCCAGACCCGCGCTGAACCCCGCCATTACTGTGCCGCTCCCATCGCGTTAATCGTCGTGTGCGTCGAGCCGCCCGTATTCTCGTTGATGTTGAGAATGACCTTAATTTGTTCCGGCGTGTAAAATTTCATTCCCTCCTGACGCGTGATCGAGGACAGGACGCGCGCCGCGTCGTCGGCGTTACGCATGCTGACGTTCTTATCGCCCAAGCCTGACCATTCCTTAACGTGGGCCTGATAGGCCGATGTGTTGTTTTCGTTCGGTGGCGCCCAACGACCGATGATGCTGTCGATCGTCTTCCGGCCTTCCTTGTCTTCGTAGTAGCGAAGATTTTCATACGCGGCCTTCAGACCGGCTTCGGGCGACGAGAATTGCAGAAAGCCTTTTCCTCCCGGACCGCGCATGCCGCCGGGATTATTAATCGGATTACTGCCGACAATGCCGCCGAGAAACGTTTGGCCTGAAGCGCCGCCGCTAATCGACCCGATGGTGTGATTGCCCAGCCCTTTCAGATATTCCATATACCCTTCTTCGCGGCGTTTTCTGTATCGAGCTTCCGCGACGGGTCCTACAGGATCGGCTCTCAAGGCCTGTTCAGTTTCCCTATCCCAATCGGCTTTTGACGTCACCTTGATCGGCGCGGCGCTTCCGCTACTGGCGGGCGACGATATGATGCCGAATTTTTGCGCCCAGTACTTGAAGAAATCGAAAATTGCCTGGAGATCGCTTTTGAACTGAGGACTACCGATATATTCAGACAGAGATCGAAGGCCGTCCGTCAACTTGTCGATGATCCATTTAAAGCCTTCGCCTTCTAGGACCTTCTTCACCATCGCGGAAAAGGCATCGGTCAGCTTCGACAACGGATCGGTCAGGCCGACCAGCCCTTTGATGAGGGACGATTTGATTTTCTCGCCCGCGGTATCGAGCGTGTAGAGAAATTCCTGCCACTTGTCGAGCGTTCCGCCTTGCACGTCGATCGCCGCCGAGCGTTCCGCAAATTGTCCTTTCGTCTGGGCGAACTGTTGCGGCGATAGCCGGCGAAGGCGACGAAGCGTGTCCACGTCGACATCGATGTTACCGAGTTGCCGGCCGTTGACGATATTACCTAGCTCCAGTTCGTTCGGCGCTTCGCGGGCGAGCTTGTAGAGCGCTTCCATGGTTCGGGTCGAAACTTCGCCCGAATTACCCTCTCCGGGATTGACGCCGAGCGCCCGTAGAGTGGCATAAGCAGGCGACCCTAGATTACCCCTAGCCTGGCTGATACCGCCCAGGAAACCGCTGGCATTGACGTATTTGCCGTAAGATAGGCCGAAGGCCTGCTGCTGGCCGTAGCTGATGCCCTGCCCGGAGGAGGATCGCAGGCCGGCGCTCGCGGAAAGGGCCAGCCGGTCCAACGCGAACATGCCGCCGCCGATCCCGAATATCGAGCCGAGCACCGACGTTATCCCGGTCCAGCGGAGGAGATCGGTGCCGATGCTCTTGATGTGGGAGGCGGTCGCCTTGACGTTCTCCAAGTGACTTTTGCTATCGCGCGCGATACTCGACCAAAGGCCGGAAGTCGTCCGGACATGCTTCGAAATTTCGTTATCGTTGACGGCGACCTTCTTGGTGTTATCGGCAATCGCCAGCAACGAAGAAGCGATGTGCATTAGAAGCACTTCTGTTTTCTTCGTTTCTGCGTTCAACCCTTTCCAAAGGTCGGGTTGCGCGACGACCGTCTTATTGAACTTGTCGAGATCGGCGGCCAGCGTTTTGAAGCGGGCGTCGTCGACATCGACCTTGAGGACGGGTCTATTTGCCATCACTCACCTTTATCCGCTCGCCGCCGATACTCTGCGGCAGTACTGAATGGCCAATTGAAGCGATCAAAGAACGTCGAAAAGCCTTCGCCCAGCGCCCAGTCTAAACTGGCAGAGACGACGGTGTCGCAGCCTTCGCGCCAGTATTCTCGTCCAGCGTCAAGATCGGCAAGGAAGTTTGAAACTCCGTAAAGCTCGATGATACGATCTGCGCATCGTACCCCTTCAATATTTCGTACATCATTGATCGTTCGTTCGGACGGTAGAACCAGGAGGCTAGCGTAAAAAAAACTAGCGCATTCATAACCTCCGCGTTGGCATCGTCGCCAAACAACTTTTTGTTGTATGCTTCTTCCAGCGGCAGGTTTTCCCAGCCGCGCTCGCCGGCAACTCGCACATTGGATAGACGCCTGATCTCTTGGATCAGACTTTCGGCCGCCTTGCCGAAAGTATCGCCGCGGGGACCGTCCATCTCGCCCGCGACGTCACGAAGGTTGTACATGGCGACGCGCGTCATCGCTCCCATGCCCAGATCGTCGGTCACCATCCGCACCATCGTGCGCGTTAGCAATCTGTGGTTCGCCTCATACGTCTCCCGCATGATCGGTACAGAATGAACGTATGCCATATTGCCTTCGTCGTCCTGTGGAACGGCGAGAACCAAATTCAAACGCTTGTCGATCTTCATGACTGGCTTCCTTCTTCTTCGGGCTAATCGATCCTGCGAGGTATATACCTCGCAGGACGCCATCGCTGGCTAGTTGAACAGGTTCGAGTTGATGATGTAGTAACCTCCGAACATGATCGTGAAGCCTTCTTCCGTACCGTTGAATACGAAGGCATTGACGTTCTGGATACCGCAGTTCGTGATCTGATAGGGACTGATGCCGCCCGCGACGGTATCAGGGCGGATGATCCCGCCGCCCATGTTCGAATCAGTCTCCATCCGCGTCTTGTAGAGATCGGCCAGCTGCTGCGTCCGCAGAAGATGCGCGGTCATCGTCATCTTCTGGTAGACTTCTTGCGACTGGACCGCGCCGGTCATCGTCGGCAACCAGTTAGTCGCCGGTCCTTCCGGCGACATACTGATGCCGTTTCGTCCGAGATACGGCGCGGTAATGTTGAACGCAGGTAACGCATCCCAGGTCAACGCAGCCTTAACCCGGTTAAGAACGCCCTGCGGGACTAGAGGATTGCCCATTGTGCGGCTCCTTACACGAAGTCGGTTGCGTTGATGTTGACGATAATGCTTTCGAACCCGCGCAGCGGCGGATAGGAAATCGCGAAGCCGGCGTATCGCCCGATCTTGTAGTCGCCGGGATTTGCCGCGGTATAGGTCGTGAACGGGATAGCGTTGATCACGACGTTTCCGAGATATAGCCCCGCGTTGAAGTTGTTGATGAACGTCTGGCTATCGAGCGATGTGAGGACGACCGATCCCAACGCCAACCCGAAGGTGATCGCGCTCTGCGCCGTCGCCTGAAGGTTCTGTTGGAGACGATCGATGCCCTGCTGGTTGTAGTAAAGCGGGTTGATTGGATCGTTCGAACCGTTGATGACGGCGTTCGCCAAGTTCTCCGCGGCGTTGATCTGTATCCAGTCGACCGAGTACCAGTAGTTGAACGGTCGCCCGTCCATCACGTGGCCCCAATAGAGAAGGTTCTGCTGGATGCCGCCTTCGTTTCCGACGCCGACATAGTTGACGTCGGCCGCCTTTAGCGTTGAAAGCAGAGCGCCGTTGCCGCGCGTCGGAAACGCCGTTACGCCGAACAGGAATGAGAAGCCGAGTTGGGGCACCTTATTCGTGTTGCTGGGAGCGTAGTTCAACGTCACGAAGAAATCCGACGCGTTGGTGAATTCCGCGGCAGGAATTCCCGCCGAAGAATATAGGCTAGCGACAAGCGACGCGCCGCTAACGTACGATCCCGGATCGCTGGCGACGTTATAGATCAGCGTCGATCCCGTCGTTCCCGGTTGCGCTAGGAACGTTCCGTTGTATCCGGACGGCGTTCCTCCGCTGACCTTGAAGAACTGACCGGGCTTAACGGTGTGAGCATTTGTCGTCGTCGCGGTGACGACGCCGCCTGACCAGGTCGCGGCAGAGATCGTATCCGCCGGCCAAGCTCCATAGCGCGGCGCTTCGATCAAGGCGAGCACGCACTTCATTCCGCCATACAACGTATAGTTCGGAAGCGTTGTGGTGACGAAGAAGTATGTTTTCGCCGTCGTGCTTTCGAAGCCGGCGAGGAAGGTAAGGAACGACGGAACGCCGTCCCAATCGCGCGGCGTGAGATAGCTATAGAACAGGCCCGGGTTGGCCGTGATGAACGTGCCGAGCGCGGAAACGCCGGCCGCCGCTTCGCCCGCGCCGAGCTCAAGCGCGTAGACCGCTTGCTGCGCGCCTTGGGCGAAGAAGGTCGTGACCATCGATTGAAGTTCGGCAACGCCGCGAGCGGTGTACGTTCCCGCAACGGTCGCGGGCGACGTGCCCGGGTTCGTCGGGAGATAGTACGTGAACGCGGTACTGCTGGACGCCGTCGCGATGACGGTGCCGTTGTATCCTGCGGGCGTCGCGCCTTCGATATCCGTGGTGAACTGTTCACCCACGGTGACGCCGTGCGCGGCTGACGCCGTTGCGGTCGCCAGGCCGCCGTAGGTGCTCGCCCAAGTAATCGACGTGAGCGCGAGCGGCGCGGGAAGAAGCGCCGTCAGGTCCGCGGGCTGCGTTAGCAACCCGTAATTGTAGGCACCGAGATTGGTGCCGCCTTGCGAGATCAACGCACCCATCTTCTGCAGCGCGTTCGGCGTCGGCGCTACAGACTGGGTGACGTTGACTGTGACGATCGGGTTGGTCATGCGTGGCTCTCCTTATCGCTAGGCGTTTTTAGGAAGCGAGCACGCCAATGCTGGAGGTTCCGGCAGTCGGCACCGCGCCGTTGACATAGACCGGACCAGCCGCGGAAATCTTGCCCGCGCCGACGCTCATGCCGCCGTTGACCATTACGTCGCCGCCGGCTGACGCATGGACCGAGAAGTCGGCCGTTAGAGATGTTCCGCCGCCGCCCGTGAAGTTGTGGAAGGTGCAGTTGTCCATATTGAGGACGCGATCGATGCCGCCCGAACCGATCAGAACGTGCACATCCGCCGCGTCGCTGCACCAGGAACGGAACTTGGTGTTGGAGAAGGAATTGCGCGGCGATCCGCCCGCGATTTCGAGCGAAGCGTTGTTCCCGGTCGCACGAAGGACCGTATCCAGGCCGATGACGCAGTTGTTGAACTCGTTTTCGCCCGTGCTCCCGGAGAGGAGAAGCGACCGCATGCCGGCGTGCGCAGCTGCTGTCGCGTTACCGCCGCCAAAGAACTGGACGCCTTCATAACCGTTTCGGCCGCCTTCGTCCTTCCAGCAGATTTGTGCCGACGCGTCCGCGAAGCCGTGGAACGTCGCGAAGTTCTCGAACCGATTTCCCTGGCCCGTAACGTCGACCAGCGGGCTGAAGACGGTCGACCCGGTCTGGCTGATACGCGCTCGGTTGTTGTTCGACGGCGAATTCAGACCGATGATGCGGCAGTTGTTCTTGGAAAAGGTGAGCGTCGCGGAGACGTGAGCGGTGCCGGTGATGAAGAGCAGATCACCGTCGACCATCAGTGCAACCGCCGTGGCCAGCGTCTTATAGGGCGTGTACGGTCCGCCCACACCGGCTTGCGTGTCGTTGCCGTTCGTCTCGTCGACGAAGTACGTGTTGCCGGGCTTTCCGACCGACATCGGCAAACCTTGCGGGCTGGCCCATAGCGCGACGGGATAGCCCTTGGCGGAAGTGCGGGCGTTCGGGAACAGAATTGCAGTCTGCGGCATTGTGCGTATCCTTCTTCGTGGACAGGACTTATTTAGCGATGCGCCCGCTATAACATCGGTGGAGGTAGTGGAGCGTCGGAAATCAGGATGCCGTTGACCGGATCGAGCAAGGCACTGACGATAAGCTGTCGCGCAATATTGCGCATCGAAGATTGATAGTAGTTCACATCAAACCTAATCCGCTTCTTCATCGCGATAACGGACAGTTCGCTTTGCGTCCTCTTATCGTCCAGGACGATCGGAATATTGCTGATGCCGAAGCGCGCCGTGTCCAACGTATATTGCGAGATGTTATCGAGAAGCGTCAGCGCAACGTCGTTATTCACGCCGTAAAGCGTAAGCGTGACGCGCTCCCTCGTGAACTGATCGTGCGTCATCGTCGGGCCAAGCGTCGGAGCCGCGGCAATCCCTTCGGTCGTCTCCGGATCAATATGAACCGTTCCATAAGGAGGCGGCAGGTTCGACGGCGACAAGTACGACGAAAACAACGGGATGCGGACCCGCGGCAGGAAAGTCGGATAGGGCGGATTGTAGTTGTTGAGCGCGAGCCAGGCCGGAAGGCTATTCGAGACGATAAGCTGATTGACGTTGAGCAACGCGGGGTTGTCGATGACCTGCGTATCCATCACCGAATAGATCGCGTTGCCGACGTAGTGGTGAAGGTTCGATTGCTTGTAGTAGGAACCGCGAGCCGAGAAGGCGAACCGGATGCCGTCGAACGACGCTATGTACAATTCGTCTGGAGCGATCTGGTTGAAGTCTGTGACCGGATTTTCCGCCGTAAACACCACGCGGTTGATCGCATAGGTCGCGTCTTCTTCCTGCGCCTGGTTCGTCGCGTAATGCAACGACCCCATCACGGTCAACGTCGTCGTCGCTGTAGCTTCCTCCGATTGATTGTAAGTCGCCGTATTGAACACCATCGCGTTGTAGACGGCGGATGATGCCGGCGCTCCGCTCCTTACCCAGAACACGAAACCGTCGAGCGGCAGGGCGACGCGGCGGTAAAGCTCAAACGTGATCTTTTGATTCAGTGATAACGTATCGACGCCGGCCTTGAGCGTCGATCCCAGCGGCGTGCGGCCGGCTACAGCATCGTCTACCGTCGACATTTAATCCTCGACCCACGCGATGAAAGACGCGTCGTAAAGTCCTGTGTCGACAAACGAAGGCCGATCCTTGCGACGCTTCGACGCGCGCTTGAACCGTTTCGAGCGGCCCGACTTAGCGGCTTCCGTCGGCACGCCGGCGACCCGCCCATCCATCTCGCGGTTCTGAAGAAATTCGTGGAAGCGATGCTGGATCGTGCTTATCGCGGCACCGGCCGGATCGAACGTCGGCGGCGCTCCATCGAGGATCGCGTTCAGCGCCTTAGCGAAGCTGTCCTGAAGATCGCCGCTAATCTGGTCGGCGTGAAGCTCGACAAAGTTCCCCATCACGTGGTAATGTTCTTCGAGGATTTCCGCAACGTCTCCCGTCGTGACGGAACTGTTGCGGACTTCCTTCGGCTTCCGCGCGCGGACTTCCTTGTAGCTCGCCGCGTCGGCATAGGGCAGGTCGATGACGCCGAAGACGATCGTGGTCATTTGACGCCATCCACGAGTGTACTTCCTAGCCACGTATATGCACCGTCTTTACGAAACGGCAGGTCGGGCAAGTCGACGGTCTGTCCTTTCATATCGTGCGTGCAATCACCGAGAAACTGAATGCGACCTTCTTTCAGAAAATAATGACAGACGTCCAAGTGACCATCAGGCATCGGTCCGGTTCGCACGTTCATGCTCGGAGAAAACGTCGGTCGATCAACGTCGCCATCAAACGACCACTTAGCTCCATTATTGAAGGGTTGATCGACCGCGAAGTCGTGTGGTTCCTTGCACGCCGGACACCAGTGTGTGATCGTGGGAACGACGCGCCAACCGACGCGGCGAATTAACTTGTTGCTCATCCACGTCTGTGCAAATTCGCTCACGAGAACCCCCAAATGCTTGGGCCATAGTCCTGGATAAACTCCAGGTATTGGCGACCCCAGGGCGTCTTGAGCCGCTGCAGATCGCTCATCGTCAAGTTCTCCGCGAACTTCGGAACCACGAGGCTTTCGCCAGTGCTTTCGTCGTTCGACGAAGTGATGATGCCGCCGACGAAGCCTGTAAGGTTAAGTTCCTTGCGAAGGTCCTGGAAGTAAGTCAACGGTGGAATGTCTTGTGCATAGTTCACGAGACGATCGCCCGCCAGGTTATAGACGGCCAGCGCATAGATGCTAGGTTGCGCCGGGTCGGGATTGCGAACACGGCAGAGCGCCCGGTTAACCAGAGCCAAAGACGTGTTGTATGAGGTAGCGATCACCGCCGAGTTATCCGGCAACGCGCCGGTCGGAACGGCCATAACGTTTCGGATGAAGCTAAGATATCCGGCGAGCGTCGGTCCCATTAGGCGTGCCCGTTCTTTAGCGGTCGAATGACTTGCGTCGTTGCGCCCGCGGAATTCTCGATGTAAGCGACGTCAAACGGCGCAGTCGCAAGGCTGCTCACCGAGAACCGATCTGATTTGTCATCCTTGTGTGCGACAATATCGAAGTCGCCGCCGTTCGGAATGACGTCAATCAAGCCGCACTCGATAATCTTGAGGCGGCTTGATTTGGTGTTCTTGAGTTTGAGCGTGAGCACGCTACGCCGCCGGCTGGTCCGAAGTCTTTTTGCCCTTTTTCCCGCCCGTCGCTTTCTTATCGACGCGCAGTCCTTCAGTCAGTCGGTTGCCGACCGGATCGGGTTCGCCCGGCTCCGGGTCCTGCTGCTCGATCTCGACTTCAAACGTTTGAAGCTTCGCCTGCGCTTGGACGGCGTTCTCAACGGCTTCATTGGCGACGACCGCCGCCGTCTCGCGACGCTTGCGGCCTTCCGAGGAGAGAACGCCCTTGTTGTGCTTGAACACGTCGGCAATAAGCTTCGCCGGCACGTCCTTGTCGATCGACACCAGATAGGGAACGACTGCGCGCGGCAGCCGCCCCATCTGTGAAATGTCGATCGCGCCGTAGACTTCCAGCTGCTTGATGATAGACTTCACCTGCTGCTCGTGCAGATCGCCGCCGACCACCACTTGCCTTCCCGCTAGGACGTTGATGCTCTTGGCGGTCCGGAAACGGTCGCCCGCATCCGGCTCGCCAAAAAAGTTATAGTCCAAGCGATAGAAAACCTGCTGCTGCTGCGGCAGGCAGTTCGCGACCTTGAGCCTCATTTCGTTTCTCCTTCGGGCTGTATGAGGTTTGTTGGCTTACTGGAACGCCATCGAGACGACGGTGACGGCCTGACCGCGCGGGCACCAGCCGGGGCTGAGACGCCATTCGCTCATCGAGTCAGTAGCGCCGCCCGGGAGCGGCGAAATGATTTCGACGGGCGCTGCGGTCGAGCAGTACGCAGTGACGCAAACGTCGCTGCCGGGCGTGACCGTAGCGAAGATGTTGGTGTCGATGCGATCGCCCTTCGGCTTGCTGACCTGGGGCATATCGATGATGACCGCGTCGGTTCCGTTGGCTCCAGCGCCAATCAGAGTGTCGTCATAGCACCAGTTGATCTTGTCGCCGTTCTCCTGCACGATGCTCTTCAGAGTTTCGGCGGTCGACGCGGTGCCTGCGCCTTCGCGCTGGAACTGCACCAACTGGACCACGTTGTACTCGAACATGCCGAGAATACGCTGCGGACCGAGAATGGTGAATTCCTTGCCGATGCCCAGTTGCAGCGTCCGGGTCTTAATGCCCAGGATGATCTGCGCGAGGTAGAACGCCATCTGACCGTTGTCGTAGGTGCTGGCCGTTGTGGCGCCGTTGCTATCGGGCGGAAGGTTCGTTTTCAGGATGTTCGGAGAATTCAGAATGCCTTCGCCGTTCTGCGGCTGCATTCCGAACAGGGTTGCGTCACGCGCGAGTTGGAAGTTGGCCTGGCGCATTCCGAGCCGGTAGACTTCCGGCACCGAGAAGCCCCAACGGCCACCGGCCGCCACGTCGTGATGATCGTACTGCGAACGCGTCTTGAACAGATACGTCGGCGTGCTGATCATCGACGCCGCGATATCGACGCCGGGCAGTTCGTTCATCGAAGACTGGCCCGCGGCCATCTTGGTCCGCAGGTTCAGTTGCTTCATATAGACCAGCAGATCATCTTCCGCCAGCCGAATACGAAGCTCGCCACCGGCAAGCGTGTCCATGAAGCCGGACGCCTGCGAGTACTGCAGCAGGATTTCCGGCTCGATGAACGACGGGTTGAGTGTGACGAATGCATTAGCCTGGATCATTGTCCTATGTCCCCTTGCTCAGATTTGTATGACGGCGCAGCAGCCGTCGAAGTTGTAGGTGGCGAATCCGGTATCGACATCGTAGTCGACGGTCATGCAGTTGGTTTCCTGAATGTCCAGGACCTTGACCGGCAGGATCGTCGTCGAGCCGGTTCCGGAACCGGGAGTGACCGTGCCGCCCGTGATCGAGGAGATCGTCAGGCCGGTGGCGATCGCGTAAGTGATCGTATCGGCGGCCGGCTTGGTGAGAACGGTATAGGTGCCGTTCGCCGTGGCCAGATCGCCGCCCGTTCCGGTCAGCGCCGAAACGACGATCGCGTCGCCCGGATCGACCGTGGTCAGCGCCGCCGTCGCCTTGAGCGTAACGATGCCTGTGCCGCTGTCGTACGACGACCCAGTCGCGTTGACCGTGTAAGCCGCCGCCGAGTAGGGCACCAGCAGCTGGTTGACGTAGTCCCAGCTGACGCTCGAACCGATCGGATCACCGATCAGATCAATCAACGCCGGATCGCACTTGACCGCGATGCGAGCGCGCGAGCCAAGCGCGTAACTCATCACGGTGTTTCCGGAACCGGCGAGCGGCACCGGCGATTGCGGCGACGTGACCATGTTGTAGGCCTGGTCGAACACCGAGAAGCCGGCGAGCGCCTTCGACCCGGTGGGTCCTGTGGCGCGGCCGACGATCACGCCGAGCGTCGGGTTGGGACCGCCCGAAGCGCCAGGAATGTTCTCATAGATGCCGACACCGCCCCACATCGGAAGCGTTTCGGTATCGTCGAGCAGTCCCTGGCGCAGAGCGTAGCGCGTCGCCGGGTCGGGATAGGCAGTGCCCTGCCGAAGGCCGCGCGACTGCGTGTTGAAAAGTCCGTCGTTGCCAACGGTGACGACGAACGGATTGAAAGCGATTGACGCGGTCATTAGCGGTCACCCCTGTTGCTGCGGTTGTCGGTCAGGAACTTCGTCGCCGCCTGCTTGACGGGACCGGCGAAGCTGTCCATCCAGGCCGAAGGCCGGCCGATGAACTCGTTGCGGATATGACCTGAGTCCATCCGGATCGTGCGCATGCGAAGTTCGCCCGGCTTGGTCGTGGCCGGGGAACGCGCCGTTGCTTCGGCTTCGTTCATGATCTGCTCCTCCACGGTCGCGAAGACCGCGTCGTTGGCGGCGACCACGGACAGGTCCTTGTCCTTCCAGGTCGTGCTGTATTGCTTCAGGTCGTTGATGAAGTGCCGGCGATAAGCCAGCAGGCTTTCGCCCTGGAGCGGAGCGCGAGCGCGCGAGCCGAGCGCCGAATAGACCGAGTCAGCGCGCGACTGAACCTTGCCGAACGCGTTGATGTCGGCGTCGGTCAGCGGGCGCGAAGCGGTTTCGAAGGCTTCGAGCTTCGCCTTCAACGCATTGAAGGCGTCGATCGACACACTGTCGGCCCGGCTATCAGCCTTCTTGTCCTTCTCGTCTTTGTCGGCATCCTTCTTCGCGTCGCTACCGGGCTGCGAACTGGTGGTGACGTTTCCGTCCTTTTTCGCGTCCTTCTTCTTCATGAAGTCGGGCATCTCGCCGTCCGCCTTCTTGTCCTTGTCCGGATCGTCGGCGTCCTTCTTGCCCTTGTCGGCCGCGGCCTTCATCTCCGCTTCCTCCTCGGCTTCGGCGTCCTTGCGCTTGTCCTTGGCGGATTTCTCGGCTTCCGACTTCTCTTTGCCGGCTTCCTCCTCATCCTTCGCCAGTTCCTTCTCCTCGGCATCGTGCCGGGAAATGTAAGTGGCCATCGCCTCGCCGTCCGCGCGACGCGAGAAAGCGAACGACGCGACGCGAGCGCTTGCGTCGGATCGCGTATTGCGCCGCTCGATGCTGTCCTGTCGAGCGGAAATGCTCTTCAGTTCCAGACCGAGCGCCTGGATGCCGGCCAGGATGGCCGACGTGTCCAGAAGCTCATTCTTGTTTTCGACCTTGTCGGCCATAGCTTCGTCTCCTCTGACTGTTGATACACCGATCGGTTCGCCGTCTTTGTCCCAAACGCCTTGCCAGCAGACGGCGAGATGGTCTAGCAGGCTAGGCTTACCCTCAATGAAGAAACGCTTTCCGTCCTTGAGCGTGCCCGAAGCGTTCACTTCAGGATCGTTCCAGACTACCGATGGACTTGTCGATAACTGGTTTTCCGTCATCATCTGCGCGGCCGGCTTATCGAGGATGCGGGCGATCGCCCACACATCGCCTTCCGTCTCGCTGGTCATCTCGACCCACGCGAACATTAACGCGCCAATGACTCGTTTCTTGAATTCGGTCGTCGTCAGCATCTCGCCTTTAGGATGATCTAGGATCACCGGAACGCCCGCGCACCGTTGGCAGAATTCGTCGTTCAGATAGATAGACGGATCACGCCAAACGACTTCTTCCTCTTGGATGACCTTTCCGGCCGCGTCGATCTTCTCGCTGCGAACGGCGCGCCCGGTCCCGGTCACGCGCATCTTAAACAACGTCAAATTCTCGTACTGCTGGGGAGACACTAGCTCCCCTGCAGCTATGGCCTTAGCGATGCCTAATTCGTCCATCGATAGCCGCGCTAAGGCGACGGCGCAGCCCGGGTGCAACGGTTGCGGCGGATCGGTAGGAGGAGCCCAAGCGAACGCCGTATGCTCCGGAGCGCCTTCCGGACCAAGCTCCGGCACAAATTCCTCCACGTCTCGAACGATGAACGTCGAGAAGTCAACGCCAGTTGGCGCCACGTCACCCGGGGGAGATTGGGGCGTGGCGCCAACACGACGGGTCCAGGGTGTGAGTGAACCCGCCGCAAACTTCTTTCCGGCTTCTTCGACGGTTTCGCGGATAGCAGCATCCATGGCGCTTTCGTCGCCGTCGATCCTGCCGCCCGGAAAACACCAAGCTCCAGGCGCGTCGCCGCCCGGGCCGCGTTTCAAAAAAAGAACATTGTTCTTTTTTGAAATGGCGAGGATGCCTGCGGCGCGAATAATCATCGACCGGCCCTGACCGCAGCGTCGATCTCAGGCTGCGTGTCGCCTGATTGGATAATCTTGCAACGGTTTTTCGGAATACCGCGGCTGTCGCATTCGTCTTCCATTTCCTGCTTGACCACGTTGCGGTCGTAATCACCGAAGTGAATTTGGCCGTCGACTAGCAGCGTGTAATACTTTCGCGCATCCGCCGCCGAGACGCGCTTGCCGAGCTTGTTGACTTCCTCGACCAGTGAGTCCATTGCGGATAGGCAATCTTCAGCGGTCGCTTCATGCGGTCCCGGTCCCTTTCCCTGCAGCGGCTCGCCCGGAAACGCGTCTCCGCGCTTGCGTTTCGACAACGACTTTTCGTTTTGAAAGGCGGCAACGGCTTCTTCAACATAACGCTTCGATGCGCCTTCTTGATCGAGCGCGCGACGCAATGCTTGTTCGCTTCCCGTCCAAGTCGAACCGAGATCAGCCGCGGGCATTGACAAGGCATCACCACGCTCCTCCTTAAGCGCGATCGCAACGGCCTGTTTCTGCGGACGACCGCTGTCGATCAACTCCGGGATATCATGCGAAGGCTTTCCGGTAAGGGGCATCACTACCTCGCGAAGATTATCGTGAAGAAAAGAAGCAGCCAGGGCGCTATGGCGATCGTAATCAGGAAGCCGCGGATCATCCGCGTATGCCCATCGGGAAAAGCGTGCCGCCGGTTAGGTTACCGCCCGCGCTCAACTGAATGCGGAAGCCATCGTAGGCGACTTGCGCTGGGACATCGCCTAGGTAGCCGTTAGCTAGGGTTGCGCTTGTTGCGTTGTTCTTTCGACCGCCCTCGATGTCGGCGTTTACCGGGACAAGGTTGTTGAAGTTGTTCAACGTAACCAACCAACCCGTCAAGGTAGCGGCTGGGACGACCGCCGATCCGCCAATGCTCCAGGCTGTCGTTATGCCGCCGTTTGTCGATCCGTTGCGATTGTATTGGGCGGTAATCCAGGTGTTGGAAACCAACTCGTGAAGCTGCAACGTATAAAGCTGGTCCGCACCATCGTGGGTAAAGTCGTAACCGAACAAGCTGATGGCCTGAAACGCCGACAGGTTAAGCATGGAGATGTTTGTCGTCGGCGCCGAAACAGTAATCGGATTGCCGTCGGGCGTAATGATCGGCCCAGCCTTGATTTGCATCAGATATCTCCCAACGGCAAACCCTGCACCGAGATTAAACCAGCAATGGCGTTGCCGGCACTCGGCAGGATGCAGAAAGCATTGAACACCGTATTGCCGTCGTAATATCCCGGATACATAATGTTGTTTGGATCGTTTTTCGTGCCGCCCTTCAACCGAACTGGCGTGCGCCAAGGTTGATTGAAGTTCAACACTACTGCTTCGAAACCTATGGATACGTTGCCGGCAACGCTGCCCGAAAACAGGAGTTTGCTGGTACCTGACGTCCCACCAATCCGATTGTAGTTCGAGGTAGCAAACGTAACGCCGTTATCGGCGGAAAATTCAATACCCCAATTTTGGTTAGACAGACTGTCGTGCATCAGGCCCGTGCCCGAAATGATGAGCGTCGAGCACCAATCGAGATTACCGAAGATAATTTTTGTCATCGGGAACGGCACGGCGTAAGCGACCTTGCCGGGCGTGATAAGCGGCCCTATTCCGCGCCCGTTGATTATGTGCGGAGCCTGAACGATATCCGCGATGACCTCGCGCGGCGCGGGCGAAATGCCGGTCGCGTCCCATATCGTGTTTAGCCCCATGTCGCGAACGACTTGCGTTACCGGCACGACAGGATCGACGACCAGCCCGGAAATTGAAGCGAAGCTCGACAGTCCTACCGCGTCGCCGTCCGAATTGCCGAGATCGAAGGCGTACTGAAAGCGACTGTCCGGCGTGATATTGTTGTTGAACAACACCTTCGGGCTTATGTAGGTGTTGCCGTAGGTAGATTGATTCTGGCCGTCAGTGCGAGCGTCCATGCTGTCGCCGCCAAACGGATCGAGGTTCGTCGCGCCCGGCGAGCCATCGGCGTTGATCGTGAAGCTGAACTGATCAACGATGCCGGTAATGCTGTACGGTCCGCCAATGTTGGGCGTACGGATAACGATGCCATTGTTGGTGTTGATGACGTGCGACAGCCTGACGTTCGCGCCGATATGGAAGCCCGCTGGCAATCCTTCCGAAGCACTGACGAGAACCTGAATGCCGCCGAGTTGTTGCGGCTCCAGGCCGTCGACGTTAAGCGAGACGGCGTCCTGTTGCTGGGCACCGTTATCGACAAAGCCCTTGATAATCGGGTTGATCGCGAAGTTGCCAGAGAGAGTGCCGTAACGACCTTGGTTCAGGTAGCAGACATCGAAACCCGTAACGGTATTCCCGGCGACGTAGAACCCGGTCGCCTCCGCGCCGATGTTGATTGCCTTTCCTCCTACTCGATTGAGCGAGGTAAACGTATTGTTAACGACGCGCCCACCAATCGACAAAAGCGTCGCGCCGCCACGGCACTTCGCCGTCGAGTCAGCAAGCGTGCCGATCCATGCGGGCGAGGTATCAACGAACGAACAACCACTGATGACGCAGTACTCGCCGCCGACCTGCGCATTGGATAGGCCGGAACCTACGCGCTGATAGTAACCGTTGCGTTTGTTGGCCCAACCTTCCGCCGCGCAGTTGGTCGCGCGGAAGTTAAGACCGCGCATGTCGATGATACGGTCGCCCACCGATATCCCGGCGTTGAACACCGAGACGGCGGAACCGCCGCCGTTGCCACTTGCGTTGGCCGTCTGCCCATTTAGATCGAACTTCAACTGGCCGTCTTCGTCGGTCACGCCCAGGATGTTGAACGATCCGTTGAACGTACAACCGTTGAAGCCGGGCGTGCCGATAAAGCTAATGCGTTCGCCCGCGCCCGCGTTAAGCAGCGGCTTCTGGTAGGTCGGGCTGACCGGAGTCAGGACGTTGATGTTTATCGAAGCGTAGGTCTTGCCTGAGTAGGTGCGGATAGGATTGGTGCCGTTCGTTCCGGTCGTCGTGCCGCCCGTGATCGAGTTGATGGTCAGGCCCGTCGCTATCGCGTAAGTGATCGTATCAATCCCGGGCTTCGACGCTACGGTAAAGGTGCCGTCCGCTGACGCCAGATCGCTGCCCGTTCCGGTAAGCGCCGATACGACGATAACGTCGCCCGTCGCGAAAGTATTCGTTGCGGTCGTCTTCAAGGTAACGACGCCGGTCGTGCTGTTATAGCTGGAGCCGGTCGACTTAACCGCGAACACCGCGTTAACCAGCGGGCAATAGTAGTCCGTGCCCGTGCTGCGCGCCCCGTTCCGGTTATTCCACGACAGGTTCGTGCCCTGCCCACCCAACGCCCAATACTTGAACGTCATGTCGGTGTTGTAGATCGTCGTGTTCGATGACAGGCGGTTCTTAACGTCCTCGCAATCGCCGTCCGTTCCCCAATGGCCGCCGCCGCTCCAATAGATCATATTCTTGGAGTTGTAGCCGCCTAGGCTCGCGCCGTAACCCGGCGAGCCGAAATTGTAAACGTCGATCAGCTTGACCAGCGACAACGGGACGTTGGTGTCGGTATCTCCTCCAAGATCGATGTTGTGGAAACCGTGCTGATAACCGGAGCGACTGCGGTTGCCGTGGAGGCACATTCCGCGAATAGTGACGGATACGACGTTGGGGTAGTTTGGCGAAGCCCCCGCTGCACCGTTCGAAATCATGTGAGCGACGCCGTTCGACCCGTCCGGGCTTGCGCCCGTCTGATCGACCTTGTCCGCTAGGAATATCCAACTATTGGAACTTCCGCCGCCGTCGAACTCGACGCAACCCGGGACGCGAAGGATGGCTGTCTTCTGGTACTTGCCGCCCGGGGGCAACAGCATGACCGTCGTGCCGCCCGCCGTAAAGCCGTAAGAAAGCAGTCGATTGATTTCCGCCGCCGCGTCGAAGATCGTCCCGATCTGGTACGCGTGACCGATGACGAATATCGATCCGTCGTCGACCCAAGGACAATCGTTCAGAACCCAAGTAAACGGGTCAGGTCCCGCCGAGACGTTCGACCAGTCCCCGTCCGCTCGATGAGCACCGTACGTCGTCCCGTTGATGCCCAAGTCACATCGTACGGCCAAATTTGTCGGCGCAATCTTGGCCTTTTGTCGGAAGCGAACCGCCGTCAATCCACCGACGTTGAGGATGTCGCGAACCTGATACGACTGCGTCGAGACGATTGGTAGCGTCTGCTTATAACTGCCATCGGCGTAGTAGGCGACCGCCGCACCGACCGCCGCGCCGGTGAAGTTGGCCAGCGCGCCCCACAGGTACGACGGGTTTACCGCGCTTTCGGTATCGTCATGGGCTACGTCGGGCGGCGCAGGCGCAAGACCCTGTAACAACAGGATCGAGCCATTCCACTTTAGTTCCGCAATGGCTCCCGTGATCAGTTCGTTGCCGATAAGGGGCGAGCCGTCGCGCCGCCTTATCGGTACGTCAACACCCCATCCGTTGAACGTCGAAGGTCCGGAGTTGTCTTCCGGTATCTTAAAAGAGACGGTCAGTCCCGGTTCTGGCGCAACGATCGTCGGGTTGTAGACCGCCGTGTATTCGTTCGCGTTTGTCGCCGTCGCCTCGGCATAACTGTAGGCCTGGTTCTGCGCCTCTACCGTTTGCGGGAAGCGCGCCATCGTGCCAGCGGTGACCAGCTGTTCGAAGCCCGATCCTTCAGGCCAGTTCTGCGCGATCGTTCCTTCCTGGGCGCGAACGATAGTCAGCGTGTCGCCGTCGCGCGCCGTCACCAGGACGATTTCATTAAGCGGACCGAGCGCCAACGTGCCGTAAAATTCCGAACTTACTCCCGGTTGCGGAAACAACGCGCCTTGGCCCAGGCTCAAAATGAGCGTGGTACCGTCCGTCTCCAGAAGATCGGCGGTTTCCGCGACGGCGTTGTTGGCGAATTGAAGAAGCTTCGTCATCCGCGACATCCGACGCGAAAGTTGCCTGCCGCGAAGGTGCTGGCGCTGGGCGCGAACCGGATAGCATTCACCTGCGCTGCGGGGGCGAACATGACCGTGCGCGGTCCAGCGGTCGAGACGTTTGGGGTCGAATTGGGATTGCCCGTCGTGCTTTCGCCGCCGAATGCTCTTACATATCCGCCGCGCAATCCGGTGATCCACTCGGTCAGGTAAACGGCCGACGTCGTCAGCGCCGAAGCCGTTACGTTGATGCGCGAAGCGCTGGTGTAAGTACTCCCGTTGTTGGTCGAAAAGAGGATGTTCAGATCGGCAGTGCTGGTCGTGATCGTGACGCCATCGACGTAAATCAGCACGTCTTCGCAAGACAAACTGGTGAAGGAAACCGTCGAACCTGACGCTGCAGAACTCGACCAGACATAGCTCGCTTGGTTCCCGGTCAGACCAGCAATGGGCAGGCCGGTCGCGTTGGTAAGCGTGAGCGAAGAAGGAGTGCCGCCCGCCCCGTTGAACAGCACCGGAGCGCCAGCCGATCCGACGTTGACGCCGAGCGCCGTGGCGATGCCAGTGCCCAGGCCCGTAATCGAGCCAACCGCGGGCGTTACCGTGACATTGGCCGCGGCTGTGATCAACCCCTTGGCGTTGACCGTGAACGTGCTCGCCTGAGTCGCGGAGCCGAATGAACCTACATTGCTATTGACCGTCGCCAGCGTCGTGCCAAGAGCGCCCGCGCTGGTCGTAACGTCGCCCGTCAACGCGGGAAACTGTCCCGCTTGTAGTGTGCCCGTCAATCCGGTCGTCGGAATTCCGGTAAGATTGGTGCCTATGCCGGACGACGGCGTGCCGAGCGCGCCCCCATTCACTACGAACGACCCCGCCGTGCCGACGTTGACCGCAAGCGCCGTAGCGACGCCTGTTCCGAAACCCGTAACGCCGGAAAGCGGAACCGCGGCAGCAGTAATCGAGCTATTGCAGCCGAACCCAGTATTGGTCGTCCAATTTAAGGCGCTCCCGGCGACGCTACAGGACGCCATCGCCAACGCGGTCGGGGATGCCGCGCCGGAAGTAGCATTACCAACGACCGTATTAGCGGCTTCGGTAGCCAATCCTGAAAGCGGCAGTGAAGAACCGTTCGTCAACGCAATTGACGACGGCGTGCCGCCCGCGCCATCGAAAATAACCGGAGCGCCCGCCACACCGACGTTAGTCGCGAGCGCGGTGGCAACGCCCGTACCGAACCCGCTGATGCCCGCAATAGGAAGACTGTTGCCGTTGGTCAAGTTGACCGCAGACGGCGTTCCCAAATTCGGCGTCGTTGTACTCTTGAGCAACTTGCCGGTCGTTCCGTCGAACGTCGCGACGAGGTTATCGGTCGATGACGCCGGGCCGACTACGTCGCCTGAGCTTGATGGAATGCTGTGACAGAGAAAGCCTGTGCCCGAAGTCCAGCCCAGCGCGTCGAGCGTGCCGCTGCAGGAGGGAACCGCGAGCGCTTGAGGCGTCGTGCTGCCCGCCGTCCCATTACCCATCAACGTGTTCGCGGCGATCGACGCCATCGATGAGAGATTAAGATTGCCGGCGAGGACGACCGCGCCCGTTGTCGGCGTGTTGGGAGTAAATCCTGTCGAGCCGCCCGACCACGTAGTAACCGCGCCCGCAAGGCAAGGCGCGTCGGTCAACGTACTACTGCCAATCTTGAGGCAATGACCGTTTGTACCGCCGATGACCGCTGTGCCGTTAACGTAAAGAGCGTTTTGCGCGTCGACCGGAAGTCCGATCAGGCACGCGATGACGATGAAAAGGGTGGAAAAGAAACGCATCGATCAGGCCGGTGTAAACGTGACGGTCTGAACGGGCGACGTATCGGTCGGGATGACGAAACCGCCCGTCACGGTCTGCGCCGTCAAGTCTGTTTCGCCGCTGACGCGAACAATTGCGATGTCATAGACGCCGTCAGGAACGTCAATGGTGCAGATGTCTTCGGCGCGCGTCGCCTGCGTCAGATCGGTCGAGCGAATGTAGCTGCTGAGATCGCCTGCCTCGATCTGGATGCCGTAAAGCAGGCCGTCCCAGCTGAAGTTAGGAGCAAAGTTCGCCTTGTACCCGTCGTTCGAAAAGAACGGGGGATCAGTCGACGGAGGAGGGTTCCAACCCGTGGCGGGAATTCCCATTGTAACGAGGACTTGCGGCGTGGGCATCGTCGCACTGACAACCAAACCTTCGATAACGCAGCGAAACCACCCTGGGCTGCTTGGATTGCCGGGAGGATTGTAAGGGCCTGAGATGGTAGAACTGTCGAACCCCGCTTGGCTGGTCGAGCCGCTATCCGCCGTTGTGCCCGCCTGAACGTCGAAGATCGCCGTTAAGCCCACGCCGTCATCGTTATTGAAGTTGACGATTAGGGCCGGATAGCCGCCGCTGCTGTGGTATTTGCCGAAGATGCTGAGCGTGTAGTTGATATCTCTTTCCGGCGTGACGGGATTGGGAGGATCGATGGCTGATCCAAACATTTGATAAACGCCATAGACAGCAGGATCGGAAGCGAACGTGTAGATTTGTGTTGCGCTGTCCGTGTTGTCCGGTCCTTGGGGGTTGTCAGAGGCAGGGAAACCCACTGATGTTCCGCTCAAGGCTTGCCAGCCTCGGTTCGTCGCGCCACTGGCAGCGAAATCCTGCGTCGATACCGCAATGTTGGTGCGCGCGGGCTCAACGAGAAGGCCCAAGATATCGTGGGACACCGGATCGCAGGTAAATCTGGCTGTGTCGTTCGATGCAAATTGCAACACGGCGCTGTTGTCGACGTAGCTTCCTTCGGAAGCGCGCGTCAGCCCGGCCCCTCCGGGCAATGTGCCGAGAGTGAAATCGAACGTAAGGACGTGAGGATAAGAGGCGCTGAAAAAACCGACCGCGTCGCCGGGCGCACTCGTTACGTTACGAACGCAAAGGGGCAGAACGGTCGACGGAGCGACGTTACTAAACGTCACAGGGCTATCGTCGCCCGCCAAGGTGACGACAAACTCGCCGCCCGCACCCGACCAGATATAACGCGTCAGGCGTTTCAGATCGCCGGTCGGGAGCGTCAGCCCGTGTGTCGCGGGACCGGGTCCTACTGTCGCGGCGGGAGGAATAAAACCGGGCATCTTACCAAAGCCCCACAAGAGCACTCGCGCTCGACGCCGTCATGACGCGCCGCGCACAAACTTCAATGAAGTTTCCCTGTAGCGCAGGAAGCGTGACAGGGTCGTCGTCGCCCGCAAGGATGACGACGAGATTGCCTGACGAACCGACGTAGATCATCCGCGTCAGATGCGGCAAGTCATTAGCGTCATCCGGCGTGATAGAGAAGCCGTGCGCGGCAGGACCAGGCGATACCGATGCAGCGGGAGGCTTGAAATACGTCATACGGTAATCCCCAATGGCGGAAGACGAAGCGGAGCGCGATGCGGCTGGCCCGTACCGCGCATCAACAATGCCTTATCGACGACCTGGACGCGAGGCGTTGCGTCGTTACGTTGCGGCCGCGGCTTACGACGCTCGACCGCGAGAACTTCACGACGCTTACGCTGCAGCGACTTGTAATGCTCGACGCCTTCGCAACCCAGCACGTAATAGATGGCGGCGCGAGACGAACCGTATTCCGTCGCCATCGTCGAAATGATTTCCGATCTCGCCGCGCGCGTCTCGGCCGCCTTCCAGCGCGCCGCGATCGTGATGTAATCGGTTTTCGGTATCTTGTTCATCGCAGGAGATGGCCGCTCGTCAGCGCCGGGCCGATCATGCGCCAGACCAGCAAAATGCAAACGAGCGCGACGACGACCCACAGTATCTTGATCACCTGGGCGGGGAGCGGAACGCCGATCTGATTGAGGACCCAGATGATAAGGAACCCGACCGCGACGGCAAGACAAATGTAGATAAGTAAAACGATGATCGCTTCGAACATGTTATGCTCTCCTCTTCATGGCTTCGCGACCCGCCGCGGTAAGCATTTCCTTCGGCAGGTCGTCGATCGAATAGATGTATTGATAGTAGCACCGGCAATAGACTTCTTCGCCGGGCTGAGTAATCTGATCCGTGTACTGGTGACCGTCGAGCTTGATCAGTCCCTTCTGCATTGCCCAGTTATCGCGAACCACGTACAGGTCCTTGTCGCGCTCCTTGTGGTCTTCGCGGTAATCGTAATTCGCCTGCCGCCAGTGACTGTGCCAGATAGCGGCGATCGCCCCGCCGCCCACCGCGACAACGTCGTTGAGCGTCGAGGTAAGCTTGATGCCCTGATCGGTCATCACCCGGCGTTCCCGGAACGACAATCCCGATAGCGACTTGCGGATGTCGACCTTCGCCGCCTTCTTGTCCGTCGCCTCGCTGCCTCCGGGCGGCACTGAAGTCGCCCAACCGTAGAACCGGCGAACCATCGCCGTCATCTCCTGATCGCGATTGAGCCGAATCAGTCCGATGCTCGCCATGATGCGGCGGTCTAGCTCCGCTTTCAATTCCGGGCGAAGGCGGTCGATCGTATAGCGATTGACTCCCTTGTGCATCGAGACGATACCGCCGCGCTCGATCAGCCGCCGATACAAGGCCGTCAACCCCTCGCGCAACATCTTCTCCATCCGATCTCGCGGCATCATGTCGGCTTCGGCCGCCCGGCGCAAACGCTCGCTCCACATCTCGACGCGTTCGTTGCTGTCGAAACCGTTTTCAGCCAAGTCGTCGATCGCGGCTTGCAGCACGGCGTAGAAGGAAGCTGTGTTGGGCATCTATTCCATCGCCCGAAGCGTCTTCAAGTCTTCTTCGGTAACGACGCCGATGCCCTTGCTTTCGAGCCAAGACGCCTGTCGATCCATTTCGATGGCTTCCTTTATCGAAAATTCATTAACGTATAATCCTTTGTCTTTGGCTCTGCTCACAGACGCCATGTTCCCTCTGGCGGCGGCGCGAAGTTGCGCGGCGAGTTGCTTGTAGGTTTTGCCGGCCGATACCGATACGTCCGCGCGCCACCCGACATCCGACCGGGCGACCCGTTGTCCCAGGTCGTTGATCGCTTCCACGAGCGCGCTGAAGGTCGCGGGGATATCGTCGGCGCGGCCTGCCGTTTTTTTCGCTTCCTCGACAACTTTGATAGCCGTAGCTTGGGCACGCGTTAATCCGAGACTTTCCGCCATAGTGAAAAACCAAGAGTGGCCCGCGTTCGCCATCACTTGGTTTATGATGTACGGACTAGAATTGGCGTGGAAGGCAATTTGCCATTTCGTCGGGTCAGCCGCGTCTAAACGAGAATTCGCGGACTCAAATCGCGCGAGAATATCGTCGGCGCGCTTTCGAACGTACGATGACCCCAGGCGTTCGCGATCGCGCATGTGATCGACGACCTTCTGAAATTCATCCCAATAGGCTTGAAGCTTGCGCGATAGCGGATCGGATTTCGTCCTGGTCTCATTCGGCCTTTCCGTGCCGCGGCCTGTATTGATCATCTCGTCGAGAAGCGGTCGACCTTTCGAAAGCAACTTTTCGTAGTGCGCCTTCAATGCGTTGTCGCTTAGGTTTCGAAGATCAACCATCGCGCGCCATCCTATGCATCGTCGCTACGTGATCGAAGAACGCATCCAGCGCATCCTTCGCCTTGACGCGCTCTATCTCGCTGCGCGCCCATTGACCGGAAACGCACGCCGCCTGAAAGCCGACTAAGGCGCTATCGAGCATCGAGCGCGCCGTGTGGGCGCTGCGAATAACGGCGATCGCGTCGGTGGCGAAGGTCACTACGCGCGCTTCCTTCCGTCGATCACCCGCAGCCGCCGATCCTCCTTGATGCCGCGGAGACGGGAGACGGCGGCTTGTAGCGCCTCAATGCCCTTCTCGACGCTGTCGGCCTTCGACAACTTGAACTTGTCCGCGCCCGTCTCCGGATCGTCGCTTTCGTCGCCGCCCATCGCGCCTAGCTCCTGGCGATCCTTGTCGGCCTGGGCGTTCTCGCGCATCAAGTCGTAATCGAAGTGCAGCGGCGAGCCGAACAGCAGGCGCATCTCGTTGATGTTGTCCGCGACGAACTGCGCGAGCGTGACTAGGTTCTCCGGGTCCATCAGCGGCGTGTAGACCTGAAGCACGGCGATCAACGCCCTTAGCTTCACGTCGTCGACCTTGACCTTTTCGCTGTCCGGCTCCTCAAGCAGGTTCGGCCATTCGGCCTTGAAGCTGTTAGACCAACGATAGAACGCCGCGTCAAAATCGATCTTGCCGTACTCGGCCTTGAACTCGGTCTTGATCGTCTCATAGAATTCCGGTGTCCAGGCGAGATGTTGGACGATCGTTGTGAAGTATTCGTAAAGCGGCTCCATCCATTCGCGGATATCCGCGACGAACCGCGCCTGCGCCTTCGCGTCCTCAGTGCCTTCCCCGAAACCCTCCACAAAGCTTTCTTCGGTCAGCATCTGCGCCGGCATTGACGCGCCGCTCGCGATGTTCTCGATGATATCGTCGCGCGCCTGCTTGAACGGCGCTTCAAGGTTCTGCAGGTTGATGCTTTCGATCTCCTCGCCGTCAGTGCCGATCGAAATGACGTTGCCGACGACCGCTTCCTTGACGACGTTCCGCTTCATCCCGAACATCGTGATCATCGCCTCAGTGATCATCGCCCCGGCCTGCTTGATCTTCGCGACCAGCGTGCCGGCCTTAATCGATACCATATCGTCCGTCCGCATTGTCTGGATAAACGACTTGAGCGGATAGAGCGGACGCTGATAGACCGATCGGCCGGTGAAGCCGAACGTTGACGGCGTGTAACTGATGTAGATCGGGAATTCGTTGATCAGTATGCAGGTCCTTGACCGATGGAACGTCTTACCGTTGACGACGATCTCCTGGGCGTGCTGGAAGTCCATCGCTAGCGGGTCCTGGTTCAGCACCAGCGAACCCGCGGTGTTCAACGGATCGTAGACGTTGAAGGCGTACTTCTTCTTCCAAAGCTCCTTGAGCTTGAGCGCGGTATTCGGCTGTTCCCCTTCGACCAGCGTGCCGATCGACGCGATGCCGTAGACGCGAGCCTGGGAGGCAACGCGGAAAATGTGCTTGTCTGCGCCGATTAGCTTCCAGGTCTTGACGAACTGCTCCTTGACGCGATCGCCGGGCGATTCAGGGATGGTAATCTTGCGAGGCTGGCTCTGGGCGATCTTCAACGGCTTCTCGGCCATCTTCGCGCCGAGCGGATGATACAGATAGAGCAGCTTGCAGATTTCGTAGCTCGGGTCATCGCCCGGCTGGATATCGGCCGCGCCGATGATCGTGGTGAAGGCGTTACCGATCGATGAAGCGCCGACAAGGTTGAGCGTTGCGGTCATCGGCTTCCGATCTTCGCCTTGCGGCGACGCTCGCGACGGTTACGCGGCGGGTCGCGTTCCTCGGTTGCGATCGTCGCGCAATTGCCCCAGCCAGCCGTCGTCGTCGCAATGACCGTCGCAATGACCGTCGCATTGCCGTATTCGAAACCGCCAAAGCGATTGCCGTCGATCGACGGCGTCGTCCTCGGTTGCGGAACCATCACGCCTCACCCATAACCGGCTCGTTGAACATCGCGTTAGCTCCCATCACCATCGCCATATCCTCCAACGGTACGTGCTCGCAAAAGCCGAGCGATCGCCGGTCACGCAGCTTCAGGCGATCGACCATCGACGCCAGCATCTCCGGGCTGATGTAAAAGCGGAAGCCGTTGCTATACGTCGCGACGCGCATTATTTGCCGTCCTTGTCTCCGAACATCACCGCCGCCCCGTAGCAGAACGTATCAAACAGTTCGTCTTCGTCGTGCGGCGTGCCGTGGCCAACGCGGAACGTCGTAACCTGATCCAGCAGATGGTTCTTCAACCGGCCTTTGTAGACTAGCGTCTTGTCGAACGCGGCCTGCGTAATCTTCAATAGCTTCCGGTTGATGTAGCCAGAGACGGATACCGCGCGACCTTCCTTGCCCATCGCGACTAGATCGCCGGTCAACGGCTTCATCTTACCGGGCCACTTGGTGCGACCTTTCTGCAGCAATATCTGGCCGCTGTCCTTGTCCTCGATATAGACGGCGGCGAAGCCCGATCGGCTATGGCATTCGCGCGCTAGCTCCTCGCCGCGCTTCAGGACGTTGGGGAAATCAATTTCTAGGAACTGGGCTTCGATCTGCTTCAGGTCCCAGTCGAGAATGAAGCCGTGAGGCTTCGGATGCATATTGAAACCGAAGTACGTCACGCCCGTCCCGTCGTTCTTCTTCCCCGTCTTCGTCGCGCTATCGATCACCGCGAACACGGCGTCGAGACGTTCGGGCTTGGGCGCGGGTTCGTACGTGCTTTCGCCGTTCGCTGTCTTCTTCTCGACCATGATCTGGGACCGGGAGAAGAAGTACGCGCCGTCACGCGCCCGCGGTTGTTGCTGGTACTGGGTCGCCCAGCCGTGCTCCATCACCTCAATTTTCTTTTCTTCGACGTTCGCCCGTCCCATGAACGCGGGATGTAGCAATTCGCCTTCTTCGGTCCGCGGATCGGTAAACCAAGGTGTCTTGACCGATAGGCTGCGAACGTACTCCATCGGTAGGATCAGCTTAACGTAGGGCAGCGCCGCCTGCTCGATGACGCCGCAAAGATCGTCGGGGTTGAGCCGCTGCATCACTACGATGATCGCGTCGCGCTCCTGATCGTTCAATCGGCTCGATGCCGACTCGCGAAACATTCTTGTCGCCTTAGCGCGCTCCAATTCGCTTTCCGCGCCTTCCGTGCTGTGCGGATCGTCGATCATCAACCGATTGCCGCGACCCGCCGTCAGTCGCTTGAAGGGGACGGCCTTGCGTCCGCCTTTCATCGTGTTCTCGAAATCGTCTTCCGCGAACTTCGTCAGCGTGATGTCGGGCCACAACGTCTGGTACCACTCGCTCTGCACCAGATCGCGATGCTTCCGGCTATCTCGCCGCGCATAGCTCGCTTCGTACGAAGTCGAGAAGTACCGCAACCAGGCTTCCGTCGTCCACTCCCACGCGGGAAACATCACTGATATCGTCGTCGACTTCATCATGCCCGGAGGCATATTGCAGAGAAACCTCGTGATCTGGCGTTTCTTAATCGCCTCTAGGTGCTCCCCGATCGCGTCGATATGCCAGTTGGGGAGATACTTGATGCCCGGCTCTGGAATATGCCAGGCGTTCTTAACGAAGCCGGTAAACCGCTCGCATTCCTTCCGTACCGCATCGGCGTCTTCCGCGACGCGCCTCATATGCGCCGCTCGCTCGCGACGCTTCGTCAACTCCGCTTCGATCATCGACTTGACGCGGATCGCGTTGAGCCGCGCCGTCTCGGTGAGGACTAAGGTCAATGGACGACCTTGCTTTTCGGAACGTCGAGACGATAACCGTCGCTCATCATGTCCTTTACGATCCGGCGACAACGCGCCTTCCCCACGTCGACCTGCTTCGCGATCTGATCGTATGAAACGCCGTACGTTCTCAACACGAATATCTTCACGTCGCGATCGGACGGCAACGGCTTGCCGCGAGGAATGTTGAATATAAGTCGATCAGTCATTCTCGATCTGCCGCGGTATCGAATAGCTTCCGTCCGGTCCCTTCGCCGCTTCTAGGACGCCTGTGATGCGACCGAGTGCCGCAAGCAACTGCTCCTCTGACATCGCGCCGAAATCGAGCGCCGTGCCGTCAGGGTTCGCGTGAACGTTAATCGGGTTGCCCCAAGCGCGCTTGAGCAGCATGTCGGCCGCCGCGAGACGAACCATTGGAGTGTTATTCGTGTTGTGCATGATCACAGCCGCGGTCGCGATCGATTGCCGAGTGAAGCGACGCGCCAACATCTTCACATCTAGCTCGGTCGACGTTTTCATAGCGTGCGCCATCCACGACGCGCCGCCATTCGGATTTCCGCTCTGGCCGGGCTTCCATGTAGTGCCGTTGCGCTTCGAATTCGGAGAAGCCATTGCCTTACGTTCCTTGTAAAGGGCAATCATCTCCTTCCTCGATTTACGCGCCATCAGATGCCTGCTCTGGACCTAAGTGATTGAGACAATTTCGACGTCATCAGATTTCGTAGGCACAATCATCAGCCGCCCCAACATCTTCCCTAAAACGACATCGATCCGCTCGCGATCGGAGAATTGCACCCGGCCTTCGCGCCCGGCGAATAGTCCGCTCGATATTCGAACCTTTGCGCCGACCGGGACGAAGCGCGCTAACGCGTCATCAACCTCCTCGGCGTCTACAATTCCGTCTCGGCTACAACGCCCCAGAAGGATCGCCATAACCTCATCACTTATCCGCGTCGGGCATTCCGGGCCGGTAGAAAGAAGTCGCTGAACGCCCGGCTGATCATTGATGTATCGCCAGGGCGTTTCCTCCACGTCGAAGTTCACGAAGATATAGCCGCAGATATACTGACGCTCGTGTATCACTTTTCGGCCGCGCTGTATTCGCGTAACTCGGTATCGAGGATTGAATGGCTGGATGCCGCGAAGGCGTCCTAGATAGGCTTCCGCAGTCAACTCGGCGCGAGGCTCCGTTGTAGCGACGTACCAACGTGTAGCTATGATCGTTCTCCCCGAACGGTCCCCGCGTACCGCTGGTTTCCCGCGGCATGCCGAGAGAGTTTGCCTAGAGTTCGATGCCCGAATCAAGCGCAATAATCGAGAACACGTTTTAGCCGCCCGTCGCCGGTTACCAACGGTCCTTCGGGTCCCACGCTTTCTATTGTAAATCGCTTTTTCTCGTATCTATTTGATTTATAACGATACTCAGTGTTATTTGAACACTCTTATTCTTCTTTCTCATATTCTAATGGCTTTTATTGATTTATAGGCCGCGCTAGTGTTCGTTTTACACTGCGTATCTTTATCTTTCAAAGACTTAACGTCTTTTTCCTTTTCTATAAGGAAAGCGTAGGACCGAAGGACCGAAGGGTATCGAAAAGACTTCCCCGCGGCGAGAACGCGCGGCCCGGTTTTCGTTGGGCACGTTTCTTCGTTAAGCTCCGTCTCCCTTCGCGCGGCATCGAGGAGCATCGCAGTATGGAAAAGACGCAGCAAGACAGCGCCTTAGAACGCGTCTACAAGCTGAAAGAGCTACCGCAATTTGTCGGACTGCGGGCGACGGCGATCCATCGCATGATCCGGGACGGCGAATTCCCGAAGCCGATCCGCATCACAAAGGACCGCCGCGCGATCGGCTGGCTGGAGAGCGACCTGCGGCAGTGGCAGCAAGCCCGGGCGGCTGCGCGATGATTCATAAAACGCAACTCAGCTATTTTCTCGACCTTCCGAAAAAAGAAATTGTCGCCGCGATCCAGGCAGGAACGTTTCCCGCGCCTTCCCATACGGCGATCGGCGGTGAATATTGGACGGAAAAAGATTTGCGGGAATGGAAAGACGGATACAAATTGCCTATTGTGGTATCGTCGGATGGCATTATTCGACGTAATCGATTGGCAGCTTTTCTCGGAATGAACAAGCCTGATATTTCGAAACTCATCAACGCTGGAAAATTCGCGCAGCCTATCTATCTTCGAACCGGCGAGAAGGTCTGGATGGTCGCGGACGTAGCACGCTGGAAGGCGACGGAAAAGAAGCGATCGGAAATCCGCGCGATGCAGCAAACGATTGACGACCGGAGGAAACAACCATGATCCGTCTCCCTCTCCTTCTCCTTCTCGCGTTACCGCTCGCCGGTTGCGAAAAATATTTCGACATTGTCGCTTTTGCGGCGTTCGTTACGGGAGGCTTTTGATGACTGATGCCGAAATGATCGTCGCTCTTGGTGTAGGATTGATCGTCGGCGCGATCTGTGGCCGCTGGGTCGAAGCCCGAAGGTGGAGAGGCAAGTGCGATGAGGGATACGCGGACCGCGCGCCCGTGTGCAGCAGCGGGCGTTTCTTTTACGTCGTCACCGAGCGCGAGTATGTGCGTGCGTGTCTCGACGGGAGGAAACAATAATGAACACCGACGCTGACCGCTTCCTCTCCGCGCTCGCGCGCGGGATGCCGGCCGACGAACGCCTAATCATGTGCGGCTTCGAAGGCGATCCGAATAAGGCCGATCGTCGATCGTGGAAGCCTTGGCCCTGGTCGCCCGGGAAAGACATTCCCTTCGGCCGCCGCGCTAACGGTTACGTGACCGTCGCTTCGTTCGGCAAGGCCCCAGATGCGACTTTCCGAAGACGGACAGCCACATTCGCGGCCGGCCGCGCACTGATGGTCGACGATATCGGAACGAAGATCGACGCGGCCCAGACGACCGGCTGGCCCGCGCCTAGCGCGATCGTCGAGACCAGCCCGGGGAACCATCAATGGTGGTACATGCTGAAGGCTCCGGAACGCGATCGCTTGCGCTTCGACGGCGTGATCCGTGCCTTTATCGCGTCCCAACTTCTCGGTAAGGACCCGGGAATGGCGGGAGTGACGCGTGTCGGTCGTCTCCCGGGATATACGAACGCGAAGCCGCAACACGACGGTTGGCTTTGTAAGCTACACGATCTTAACGCTTCGCGTTTCTCGATTGACGATCTTCTAAAGGCATTCGGCTTAACGATCCCGGGCGTCGTCGCGCCTCTCATGATAGTCGAACCGGGCGTTGCGCGCGATCGCATGGAGGCTTTTAAGGTCGTTCGACAATGGCTATACGAGCGCGACATGTTACGCCGTTTCAATCCGGACCTGGGCGGCTGGATAGAAGGGACTTGTCCTTGGATCGGTAATCACACGGACAGCGCCGACACCGGCTTCGCTATCCGGGTGCCGGCCGCCGACAACGGCTATTACGGCGCGGCCCGCTGCCATCACGGACACTGCGAAGGTAAGGGCTGGCGCGAGCTAACCGAATGGATAGCTAACGCGGTCGCTGAAGAGCTTCAAGCCGTCAACGCCGCCGCTCCCGCGACCCTCGCGGAACTTCGACGGGGGCATCATTGATCTCCTCCTCCCAAATGCATCTCCTAAAGCTCGCCGCGCCCGACGTAATCGTCCAAGGGCACGTCGACGACGCGATCGCGCTTCATCTCGGCGGCTATATCCGTCTCATCGATCGTTCGAATCACCCGAACAAGTCGCACTGCCGATACACCTATCGAATAACCGAACGCGGCAGCGCCGTCCTCAAAGCGGAGCAGCAACATGCTAGAACTAGCTAACGAAAGCCCGCTGCCGTTCGTCGCGCTCTACCTGACGGGCGGCGAGGAATTCGCGGTTGTCGACCGCGATCTATTCCCGCGTCTCATCGAGGAGAGATGGTATCTACACAAGGCGCGTAAATGCCTGTACGTTCGTTCGTGGAGCGCGCGTCACGCCCGAACCTATCTTCACCACGCGGTCCAGCGGCTGCTGAAGCGTCGCCGGCCTTCCCCTAATCACGTCGTCCGTCATCTAAACGGTAACACGTTCGATTGCCGCGGGTCGAACTTGCGCTGGGGCACTCGCACTACCAACTCCCGCTGCGCGCCATATGTAGAAAGGAGAACGTGATGCCTAATTACAATCAGGCCCATCGTCCATCAGTCCTATTCCGCCCGCGCCTTTGGTTCCATGACGGCGACGGGTTGATCGTAGACCCTTGGGGCAATACCGGACTTCACGTCTCGATACCTTGTTGGTGCGCGCAATACGATCAGGGAAGTCACGCCGTCATGGGCACCGGCTATACACCGGACGAAGCGATGCGCGACTTCGATAAGCGCTGGGTGGCGAAATGAGTCGACCTAACAACGGCTGGGCGACCGATCGCTTTTACGAAATATTGACCGATACCGAACTGAAGGAGATACAAGCGCTCGACGTTATTCTAGTCCACACGAAAGCCGCTCTAACGGCGGCCAGCCGGCGTCGCGAATTCCTCGCACGCCGCGCCTATTCCCGTTTCCAGTATCACAACACGAAAGGCAAACCCAATGGACAGCCAAGCGCGAGAAGTCAGCCCGGGCGAGATGCGACTGGCGGCGGAGAACGAACTGCGGAAGTTTCCGAACGACAACCTAACCTGGTTGCAAGCACAGCGGGACTTCGCGGCGGCCGACGCTAAGGAAGCCTTCGCGCTCGACGACAAGATCAGGGCGAACGCGGCGGCGGATAAGGCGGACCGCTTCGCTAAGGCCACGGAGGAGCTTCGCGTTATTCGCGAGAAGATCGCCGTGGCGGAGCAGCTTCTGTTTAACCGGCTCGTCGTGGCGTTAAATAACGCCAAGTCGCCGCCTTGGTCCCCGACCCATCGACACTACAAGGGCGCTCTTTATCGCGTCACAGGCACCAAGCGACAGAACGCCGAACACGACGAACCCATCGACGGTATCGAGTACGACGACGCCGAAGGCCATCAGTGGTGGCTCCCGCGGCAACGTTGGGAAAGCTTCAACGGTGCGGGCAAGCCGCGTTACGCGGCGATCTTGCCGGGCGATCGCGATGACTAAGCTCTGCGACGATTGCCTGTTTCGGCACGCCGACTTATATGGCGACGATCATCCTCGCGCAAAATGCGGTCCGACCGGCCGCTGGTTCGAGGAAAGCCATCCCAAACGGAAAGGTCTATTTCAATGATCAAGAAAACTCTCCTTGCGCTCGCCGCCCGCTGCGAAGCGGAACGACCTTCAAGCGATCTCGACGACGCGATCGCTGAAGCGTTGGGTTGGGTGAACTTAAATCCGACGAAGATGGCGTTGATCGGTCTTCGTTGGCGCGCGCCGAACGGCGATACGTGTTATGGTTGCGGTCCTCCCGCATACACGTCCTCCTTCGACGCCGCCTTCACGCTAAAGCCCGAAGGATGGACCGTCGTTAACGTCTCCGATATCGCCGGCCAGGAAGGCAACCCGATGGTCGAGCTAGGCAACTCGACGCTAACGACGTACGGCAACGGACCGAAGGGCGCGTCGCTCGCGATCGTATTCGCGGCGGCGGCGTTGCGTGCCGCTTCTCTAGCACAGTTATAAAGCGTATCCTTGACGGTCCTGCGCGGGAGTAGGGTATGCCGAAGAAGAAAAAAGATGACGTTGAGGAGTGGGAGAAAAAGGCCAATGAAAACCTAGACAACATACAGCCTAGCTCGCGTCTCGAAGACTTCGTTTGGGACGCGAGCGGCGGCGTCTACTGGCGGATGGACGGACGTTGCATCAAGACCGAGAAAGGCGTGGACTCACTCATCCATCCCGATCTCTGGCCGATGAATGCGCGCACCGAGAAAGTAATCAAGCCATCTCGCTTCCTCGCCAACAAGGCGAACGGTCGCGTGGTCGACGCGATCACCTATCGCCCGGGGTTCGATCCCGTCATCCGCGGTTACAAGGATATCTCCGGCATCATCAGCGCCGATCCGTCCGGCATCCTTCTCAACTTCTATCGGCCGCCCGTCTTCGACGATAAGCTTTGCAAGATCAATTCCGATTTCTTCACCAACCACGTCAAGAAAATCTATCCCGGCGAAGGCGATTACGATCACCTGTTCGATTACTGCGCCCACATGATCCAGAAACCGGAGGAGAAGCCGAACCACGGCATAATGCTTTCCGGTGAGCAAGGCATCGGCAAGGATTTTATCCTTGAGACGCTTCGTCTTTGCGTCGGCTTCGATAATCAGCGGACCGTATGGCCGCACGAACTTCTCGCCGCCGCGAAAGGCGGCTTCAACGCGCATTACCTTCCCTGTATCATGCTCGTCGTTAACGAGACGAAGGAGGAAGGCGAAGTGCAGCCTGTCTCCTTCTACAACGCGCTCAAGCCGTTCCTCGCCGGTCCGCCGAATACTCTCCCGGTCAACGGTAAGAACCGCGACGTGATCCAAGTTCCGAACCTCGTTAGGGGTTTCGTTCTTACCAACAAGCCGATGTCGCAATACATCGACCCGAATGACCGGCGCATCTATCCGATGCACTCGACGAAGCTCGCGGAAAATCTCGGCGGCGGCGAATACTTTAAGAAGCTCTACGGCCACCTGGAGAAAGATCACGGCTATATCGCCGTCTACCACTGGCTGAAAGGCCGCGACATTTCAAACTTCAACGCCAAGCAGCCGCCGCCGATGAACGAGGCGAAATCGATGATGGTCGGAAACTTCCGCGTTGATCAGGGCGGCGCGATCCTCCAGGCGCTCGATACGATCGGCGAACGCGTCATTAATCAGGACGGCAGCGAGACGATCAAGCATCCTGACTTCTTCTTCGTTAATGAGCTTTCATTTCACGAATTCGACGGCAAGGAGGAGCTTGAACGGCTCCGCAAGTCGAACCGCATCCGCTACGTGATGGAGGAGCTTGATTATTTCGCCTACAATTTCGAGCCTCGTCTAATCCGCAAGGGGAAGTATCCGTTGAAGGCGTCGAAGGCGTTTATCCGAAAGGAGCTATTCGACGATATCCCGGCGATCGTCGCCGCTCTAAAGGAGCGCGCCCTAGTCTACGTCCGCGGCGATCTCCCGTACCAGAAGGCCGAAGCTCCGGCATCGAACGTAGTGCCGTTAAAAGGTGGCGGTTTTTGATGACCCGGGAAGAAGCGAAGAAGGAATTGGCGGCGCTTCGTAAGCTGCCGCACCAAAGCAATATCGGCTCATCCTTCGCCCGGATCGATCTGCGCCGTGCGGCGATGCCGCCGCGCGAGCCGAACGACGCTGATCTGAACGACGAAGGCGGCAGGCGTAAGGTGCCCATCCGGTACGACTGACCCCACATTCTACTGTCGATATTCGGTGTTGCCGGGCAGACCATAAAGAGCGATATTCTGTCCAGGCAATTTCGCCCAGCCCGAAAGGATATCACAATGTCTGAAGTTTCCACTGAAGTCGTCGCTCCCGTCGTCGCTCCCGTCGTCGCTCCCGCGAAGAAGCGCGCCGCGAAGAAGAAGGTCGCGAAGAAGAAGGCGGCTCCAAAGACCGACGCCGATCGCTCCAAGCAGGTCGCGAAGACATGGAAGGACCCGAAGGTGGCGAAGGCCCGTTCCACCCGCCACAAGGTCAAGGCCGACGGCAAGGAATTCTCCTCGGTCATCACGGCCTTCGCCGCGCTCCGGCTCCCCCCGGGCCAGGCGATCTCCTTCCGCCTCAAGCTCAAGAAGGCCGGCAAGCTCACTTTCGAGACGGACACCGGCCGCAAGGTCGCCTTCGCGATCGTCAAGGACTAACCGCCCGATCGGCTTAGACCGGCCACGCGGAAACCGACAAAGGGGCGGCCTTCGGGTCGCCCTTTTTTGTTGTCCCACGCTAGGCCACGGAATTTGGCCATAGGACACATTCGCCGTTTCCTGGGACCTTCGCCCATCCCTGTACAGAGTTAGCGAATGTTCTCTATCAGTTCTACACTCGTTCTATCCACCAAACCCCTACAGAAATAATGCTGGATATGATGAATATATGTTGCCGAAGTGTACGGCGATCGACGATACTTTCTGTGTCGAGAAACCCAGAAAGGATAACCGCCGTGGCTAAGATTAAGACCGTCGCTTCCTCTGATACCTTCAACGCTCTTTTCGCCGAGGCTCGCGCGGCCGGCGAGCGCAACGATTGTGCCGTCAAGGCGATCGTTCTCGCCACCGGCGTTTCCTACGAAGTCGCCCGCGCGGCGCTCGCGGTTCGCGGGCGGAAGACGGGTCATGGAGCTTGGCCCAGCGACATCAACGCGGTCATCCGCTCCTTCGGCTTCCGTCTCGACTTCGTCATGCAGAGCGAGTTCATCCGGGCGTATCCGCTCCCCCACCGGCACGTCGCGTCTTGCGTCACGACCCACCATCCCCGCCGCTTCGCGAAGGTCTGGCCGAAGGGCACCTTCCTCATCTACACTCGCGGCCACGTCCTGACCTGCATCGACGGCGTCGTCCACGATTGGACGATTAACAAGGCGAAGCGCGTCACTGAAATCTTCCGGGTCGTCAAGGAGTAGTCCCCACCCGGGCGATCGAAACGGGCGGCCTTCGGGCCGCCTTTTTTATTTCAGAACGCTTCTAATCGAGCACCGATCGCCCAAGGAAAATCGGGGAATTCGCTAGTTGCCTAGCTGCCCGAAATCCCCGATAATCGACGGGCGCAACTGCCCTTAGAAAGGATAACCGCTATGAACACGAACGATCTCAACGACGATCTCTCCGACCTGCTGGGCCTTCCCGCGGGCACCGCGAAGCCGCTTCCGATCGATCCGGGCTTCGCCCGCATCCGCGACGCGGTTCCCGACTTCACCGAGACGTGCCCGAAGTGCCGCGGTCGCGGTCGCTTCATTTCCTACGCCGGGCGCGACTGCGGTTCTTGCTTCGGCTGCAAGGGGAAGGGCAAGCTGACGTTCCGGACCGCTCCCGAAGCCCGGGCGAAGGCGAAGGCCGCGCGCGACGCGCTCCCGGGCAAGCGCTGGGCAGCGTGGACGGAAGCCAACCCTATCGAGGCAGCGTGGCTCGCGGCGAAGATCGCGGATAGCCGGGTGCCGGCCGGCTATCGCGAATTCCTGACGAAGATGCGCAGCGCCGTCGAGGCGTACGGCGATCTCACGCCGGGCCAGCTAGAAGCCGTCCGCAAGGGCGTGGCCCGGGACGCGTCCTATGCCGAGACGAAGGCGCAGGCGGCCACCGTATCCAATCCCCGGTCCCAGGAAGTCGACGCGTCGAAGATCGTCGAGGCGATCGCGAAGGGCAAGGCGTCCGGTCTGAAGTGGGTGTGCCTTCGCTTCGTCGGCGCGGTCATCAGCGAGGCGAAGCGCCATCCCGGAACGCTCTACGTCAAGGGCGACGGCGTCTATCTCGGCAAGATCGCCAACGGCGTCTTCTCACCGTCGCGCGACTGCACGCCGGAACAGCAGGCGGCGATCGTCCTGATCGCTTCCGATCCGGCCGCGGCGGCGAAGGTCTACGGCATGGCGACGAATTCCTGCTGCGTGTGCGGTCGGGAGCTTACCAACGCAGAGAGCGTCACGACCGGCATCGGGCCGATCTGCTCCGGTCGTCTCGGCTTCACGCCGGGCGGCATCAAGGTCTTCCCCGCGATTGAAGGATAACGACCGTGAACACAATCTGGAACGCGCTTTCTCATATCGCTCGCGAAAGCGTCCGATACACCCACTTCCAAATCATCCCCGACGTTCGGCTTGATCCCTTCGGACGGCATTGGACGGTAGACCGCGGAGCGTTCCGCAAATAGCCGAAACGCGCTTCGGCGCGTCTGCCGGATCACCGGCACTGATGAGGCTTGTGGTCCGTTTCGGACCGACAATAGAAAGGATAACGACTATGAACAACGATCGACGCAAGCGTATCGACGCTATCTTGGAAGACTTGGCCAAGTTGACGGCGGCCATCGACGCGCTGCCTGATTCCGGCGACATTTCGTCCGCCATCGAGGAGATCGCGGGCGAGGAACGCGAATACTACGACAACATGCACGAGAACCTGCAGGGCGGCGAGCGCGGCGAGATCGCGGAGCAGGCCGCGTCAAACCTGGAAGAAGCGCAAGGCGAGATGGATGAACTAGGGGTTTCGGAACTTTCCGACAAGTTGGCGGAAATCGTTGCGAAGCTCGAAGCCGCGCGCGATGGAGGGTGAGATGACCGAGCACGAAAAGCTAATGTTGAGGCGGCATCTCTACGCCGCCGCGCGGTACTACGCCGCGACGATCGCGACGCTGCAGGACGCGAACACGATGAGCGGTAACGTCCCGCAAGCCCTGATCGAAAATCTGCGGGCTTCGCGTATCGATGCCCTCGCGATCGCGGAGAGGCTCAATGGTTAAGGTCGCGAAGAAACTGATGAGCCGGCCGACCGTCGTCAAGGCGGTCGCGGCCTTCTTAGGAACGACGGTTAAGACGATCGAAGCGACGCAGGCCGCCGCCGTTCCCGAAGAACCGATAATTGTTGTCGACGGTATCGACATCACCATCCCGAAGTTCCTTCGCCGCACCACGCGACTAACGCCTGTGCAGATTAAGTACCTAACGTCTAAGAACATTCCATGGGCACCGTTCAAGAAGAAAGGAGAAACCGACATGGCTAAGATCAACACCGTAATCGTTAACCGCGAAGCTCCCGTCGAAGTCAATATGCGCGACGCGAGGGACAACACTAAGCAGGTTTGCTTCGCCAACATGGACGAATTCGAAGCCTGGTACAACCCGAAGCATCATCACTTCATCGGCGGCCGAACCAGCGAGAAGTATAACCTGATCGGCATCGACGTGAAGTCGTTCGACGACGCCACTTCGAAGAAGCCTGCAATATCCCCCGCGAAGCCGGGTGATGAGAAGCCCGCGAAGCCGAGCAACAACGCGCGGGGCGGCAAGGCGACCGTTTGGGCGGACGGAAAGGAACACGGATCAGTTCCCGTCGCCTTCACGACGCTTCGTCTTCCGATGAACAAGATGAAGAAGTTTCGTAGCGCGCTCAAGGCCGCTCGCAAGCTCGACTTCATCGACGGTAAGCGCACCGTCAAGTTCGAGTATCGGCCGTAAAGGAGAGATGTTATGAACGAAGCAGACAAGAAGATCGTCGCTGCGCGAGCCATGCTCGCCGCACTGGTAGTTGTCCAATCATCGGGCGGAAACTCGGCGCGGATCGGTGACAAATACGACGACGTGATAATCGCCCGCTCGGCATGGGACGACGTGCTGGCCGCCATCGCCCAAGCCAAGGCCGCAGGCATATCGTGAAAACGACGATCGACATTAAGACGCTCGCCGCCCGGTTCATCGACCGGGCGGGTTCCCGCGTCCTCCTTTACGGGAAGGCGCGCGACGAAGCCGCCCTAGAATACTTCATTGGTGCCGCGACGCTCGCGGAACTCACGGGCCAGAATTCCCTGGCCACTCGTCTCACTAAGGTCTGCGCCCATATGATCGCTGTTCGCGGGTTCGCCGCGGTTCGCGAGCTAGCGGATGCCGATATCATCGTGGAGGACTAGCATGCAACGCGTTCTAGTATGTGGCGGACGCCACTATAACGATCGGGCGAAGGTCTATTCGATCCTCGATGCCCTATCGCCCGAACCCGCCGACAATCCTGATCCGGGTTGTTGGCTCCCCAAGGACGTGACGATTATCAGCGGAGCTTGCCCGACCGGAGCGGATCGCATCGCGATCGATTGGGCGATCGTCAACTGGACAGGCCTGGAGGAATACCCGGCCGATCACGCGCTCGACGGTCCTTGGCCCGGCGCGGGTCCGCGCCGCAACGCGCGGATGCTAGAGAAGTCGCGGCCGACGAAAGGCATCGCCTTCCCGGGCGGACGCGGAACGGCGGACATGGTTCGCCGGCTCAAGGCGGCCGGCGTTCCCGTCATCGAAGTGAAATAGAAAGGAGAACAAAAATGAAAATCGCCAAGCAGTCTCCACTGACCGGAGATTTTAACACCATGGACCTTCCGGTAACGCAGGAGCAACTAGACCGTTGGAAGAAGGGCCGCGAGCTTATCCAGAACGTCTTCCCGCATCTCACGAAAGAACAGCGGGAATTCCTAATGACCGGATACACGCCGGCCGATTGGGCGGTGATCTTCCCGCCGCGTTGCGGTAACTGCGAGCATTGGAAGCTCGACGCCGAAGACGACTATCAATGCGCTAACAAGGTGTCGCTGTTTTTCGGTAAGGTCACCGAGGAAGAAGCGACTTGCGGCGCTTGGACGGAGGAGACGTCATGACGCTCAAGCAACTGCGCTCCGCGCTCGCGGCGCTCGATACGAAGTATGACGATTGCCGCGTCGTCGTCTGGCTTCCCGGATCGCGCATCGATCTGGGCAGCGCGTTCATGAACGAGGGATTGCTACCCTACGTTGACGCGCACTTCTTCGAAGCCGAAGGCACCGGAAGCGTCTTCCTCATCGAGGGAAACGTGCGACCGGGCAGCGCTCTTTCGAGCGAGTAGAAACGGGCATCGTCCAAGCGTAAAATTTTCGTAGTCCCTCCTGCCCTCCGGCAGGCGGTCAATCAGAAAGGATAATGTTATGGAAAAGAAGACGGTCAACAGGGTGACTCAGGCGCAGCAGGCCGCGGTGTTCATCCTTCTCCACGCGCACTGCCGAAAGGTCGACGGCTTCGCGGTCTACGATCCTGAATGGGATGATCATCGAGTGCTTGCCGAAGTCAACGCCGCGCATCCCGATGACACGCCGCTGATTCTGTCGAGCGTCGCCTATCGTCGCAGCAACGTCTACGGCCCGATCACGACGACCGGAAAGCCGTCGTCCACAGTCGAAGTCCGGCTGATGAAGACCGAACGCAATCTGAATGTCCTTCAGTCGAAGGTCGACGCGTTGGTTGATCAGGTCGCCGCGCTTATCGAGGCGATCAACAACCGGGCGAAGTACGTCGCCCCTCCCGGTCGTCCCGTTTCCGTTCCCCCGTCCGTCTAGCAGAAAGGAATACGTCATGTTGAAAGGTGTTTCGTTGCAGGAGCTTGCTTCGAAGATCGAAGCGAACGCCAAGGCCAAGTTCGACTTCGTCGCGGATACTACGGCAATGAAGATGAAGCTGACCGACGACAAGCAGCCTGTCCTCGCCGTTCCGAAGTCGAAGGGTTTCGCGGGCGGGCAGTGGGCGATCCGGCCGCTGGCGCACGATCAGATCGGCGCGCGGCTCAACATTCCGTCGAAGTATTACGACCGGATGCTGAAGGAACAGCCGGAACTTCTGACGACGAACGTCAACACCTGGTTCGCGAAGAACCCGGAGAAGCGGATGGTGCGGACGATCCACAACGAGGCTCGCGCCTTCCTGTCGAACCGCTATCAACGTATCGACAACGATCATTACGCCGAGATCGCGCTGCCGATCCTCTACGAACAGAAGGACGTGAAGGTGGTGTCGTGCGAAATCACCGAACGCCGTCTGTATATTCAGGCGGTATCCCCCTCGCTGGAGGCGAAGATCAACGGTTCTCGCCGCGTCGGGGATATCGTCCAAGGCGGCGTGATCATCTCCAACTCCGAAGTCGGTTGCGGCGCGGCGAGCGTCGCGGACATGGACTACTTCCTGGCTTGCCTTAACGGGATGATTTCCGGCAAGGCGTTCCGCACCTACCACGTCGGCAAGAACATCGAAGACAATTCGGCGTTGTGGGCCGACGATACGGTCGCGGCCGACGATAAGGCCGTGATGCTGAAGCTGCGCGACATGATCCGGGCGGCGTTCGACGGAAAGCGCTTCCGCGAACGCGTCGAGAAGATGGAAGGACTGACGCAGATCGAAGTCAGCGGCAATCCGGTATCGGCGGTCGAAGTGCTGTCGCAGCGGATCGGCGCGACCGACGCCGAGGCAGGCTCCATCCTGCGATCGCTGATCGAAGGCGGCGACCTGAGTGCCTGGGGCATGGTTAACGCCGTAACTGCCCAGGCTCACAAGGCGTCGTCCTACGATCGCGCCGTCGAATTCGAAGCCGCGGGCGGTTCGCTCCTTGATCTCTCAAGGAGTGAATGGACTGAAGTCCTGGAGAGCGAGAAGCCGCGTCGGCGTCTCCTCAAGGCGGCCTAACTCAACAAGGGGAATTGCCGGGAGGCAATTGGCCCGCGCGCAGGCCCGCAGGGAATTGAAACGCCCTAGCGGGCTTTCGCGGTGAAAGGATAAACGTCCATGAACAATCAACCTGTCCAGATCATCGGTGCCGGCCTAGCCGGCCTTCTCGCGGCCCACGCGTGGCCTAACATCCCGATCATCGAAGAAGCCGCCCGCGACGATCTTGTCGGCCACAACGCCCTGCTACGCTTCCGCGGCGACGCCGTATCGCGGTTAACCGGGATACCATTTCGCGAAGTCACTGTGCGTAAGGGCATCTGGTTCCGGAACGCCTATCAGCCGCCGTCGATCGACATGGCTAACCGATACAGCCGCAAGGTCCTGGGCCGCGTCGTCTCCGATCGTAGCATCTGGAACGTCCACGCTGCCCAGCGCTTCATCGCGCCGGAAGACTTCTATGAACGGCTCATCGAATACGCTGGCTCACGTATCAGCTGGGGCGAGAAGTACGACTTCAAGGGCGCTCCTTCCGTCCCGACGATTAGCACCGCTCCCCTTCCGGTCGTTATCAAGGCGATCATCGGTCACGAACCGAAAGAAGAATTTGCGCGTGCGCCGATTATCGTTCAGCGTTACCGAATTCCGCAAGCCGACGTTTTCCAAACGATCTATTTCCCCGACGAAGGTCTGCCGATTTATCGCGCTTCGATCACCGGCGATCTTCTAATCGTCGAAAGCGTTTTCTCCGCGCAGATCGACGTGACGGATTTACGCGAGCTTGGATCGGCGTTCGGCATGCCCGTTCGAAAAGCCGAGCTTATCGATACAGTGAGCCAGAAGTACGGCAAGATTATTCCCCTGCCCGATAACGTCCGCAAAGACCTGCTCTTTAAGCTGACGACGCAGAAGGGCATCTATAGCCTGGGGCGGTTCGCGCAATGGAGAAACATTCTTTTGGATGACGTAGTCGACGACATAGCGGTCATCAAGCGTCTCCTTCAATCCGGATCATCTTACGATGCCGCCCGGGTTCGGGCCTCTTGACTCGGGCATCTTCCCGGGAGATAAAGCGAACGGTTTCGACGGTAGCGTAGGGCGCGGTTACTTCTTTGGATGAACAATACCGCTTCCGTTCTTTCTCCGTCGAAGCCGCAGAATTTGTCGGTGGCGTAGTCGTCCGTTGCATCTCTTTTGTAGCAGTGCGGACAGCGATAGTTCCCCGGCTTCGTGACATGATGGGTGGCGTAGGGTTCGGTTACTTCAGGGAGCGAAAGGCCGCGGGTTCAAATCCCGTCGTCCCGGGCAATCCGGGACGTAGCGCAGTCCGGTAGCGCGTTCGCAGCAAGTCCGGTCCCGATTTTTCCCCCATCATTCACAAGCCGGATCAAGCGCATCAGTCAATTCTGACTGATGAAGAAAGGAAATGATCATGGCTCGTGTTAATCGAAAGAACTCAATCACTGCCGAGACGGCGGAAGGCGGCCCGGCGTTCGCTCATATGAAGCCGCTCGCCGCGCTGCGGCGTTCGGTCATGTCGTGCTTCCTGTGGGAAGACGAATTCTATGAGGACGGCATATCGATCGCGGAACGCATAGACTCGCTCGCGGAGAAGGTTGCGCCGGCCGATCTAGCCGCGCTCGCGATCCAGGCCCGCAACCAGTTCAACTTGCGGCACGTTCCCCTGTTATTGCTAGTTGTCCTAGCAAGAACGGGAAGCGGCACGCCGATCCTCAGCAATACGATGCCGCACGTCCTCAAGCGTGTCGACGATATGACGGAACTTCTCGCCTTGTATTGGAAGGCGAACCCGCGCACCGCCAAGCAGGCGGCGGCGAAGTCCGGGCGCGGCCTTTCGGCCCAGATGAAGAAGGGGTTGGCCGCGAGCTTCGCCAACTTCAATGAATATCACTTCGCGAAGTACGATCGCGAAGACGCGGTCAAGCTTCGTGATGTTCTTTTCCTCGCGCATCCCGATCCGGGCGGCGCGCGTCTCGACTTGTTCAAGAAGATCGCGACGCGTACGCTGGAAACTCCGGATACCTGGGAAGTCGGACTGTCCGCGGGCGGCGACAAGAAGGCGACGTTTGAAAGGTTGCTACGCGAAGGTAAGCTAGGATACCTCGCGCTGCTGCGGAACCTCCGCAACATGGCTACGGCCGGCTGCGACGACGGTCTAGTCCGGGCCGCGATCGTTGCCCGCAAAGGCGGCGCGGAGCGCGTCTTGCCGTTCCGCTACGTCGCGGCGGCCCGCGCGGCTCCGCAATACGAACGCGAGCTAGATACGGCGCTCATGATGGCGATACGGGATATGCCGGGAATGTCCGGGACGACCGTGGGCCTGATCGACGTTTCCGGCTCGATGGGCGATCCGCTTTCCGCGAAGTCGGATATGCGCCGTGTCGACGCGGCGGCGGCGCTCGGATCGATGATCCCGGGCGACGTTCGTCTGTTCACGTTCAGCGACAAACTCGTCGAAGTTCCGCCGCGTAAGGGAATGGCGGGCGTCGATGCGATTATAAATTCGCAGCCGCATCGGTCCACCTATCTCGGTCGCGCGCTCGCGGAGATCGACGCTAAGGTCAATTACGATCGGATCATCGTAGTGACCGACGAACAGACGGCCGACAAGGTCAAGGAGCCGAAGGGCCGCGGCTACATGATCAACGTCGCCTCGAACAAGAACGGCGTCGGTTACGGCGGACGCTGGACGCAAATCGACGGCTTCTCCGAAGCGATCTTCAACTTTATCCGGGAGATCGAACGCTAACGCTGCCCGCAAAATTTCTACGAACGGCCTGCCAACCTCAACGGCAGGCCGTTTGCGTTAAGCAGCGAAACGCGTCAAACTACCGCTTTAGAAAGGATACCAACCATGCTCGTCAATCTTATCTCTTACACTGGCCACGGCCATCCCGATCCGCTCTATGCCGCGCGGCTTCTCGCTTACACGAAGTCGACCCGTCTGGAGCAAGGCGCGGCGACCCGCGAAAAATTCGCTTCAATGGGCGAAGACGAACTGGCGAAAGAACTAGACTACATATCGAAGACAATACGCAGTTCGTGGGAGATGGTCGACTATACTTTCGAGATCATCGGCGTCACCCGCGCCTTCACCCATCAGCTAGTCCGGACGCGGACCGGCTCCTACGCCCAACAAGCCCAACGCGTCGTCGACATGTCGAGCTTTTCGACGACGATGCCTGATACGATCGCGGGCAATGATCCCGCCGCGGAAGCGTGGAACGACTTGATGGGCCGCATCGCGACGACGTATGCCCATTTAAGTGAATTGGGAATTCCCGCCCAGGATCGGCGCGGCATCCTTCCGACGAACGTTCACACGAACATTATCGCGAAGTTCAACCTTCGCACCCTCGCGGACGTTCTGGCGAAGCGAAAGAACCTCCGCGCCCAAGGCGAATACGCCGACGTGGCGAGGGGCATGGAAGCCGCGGCGCTCGCGGTCCATCCCTGGATTAAGCCGTTCATCGATCCCGATCGGCTAGCTACTCCCGCGCTCGACGCGATCCTAGCCGAAGCGCTAGGCGCTCGCGGACCGCTCGACCAGCCGCGGGTGAATGCGGCACTCAAGGAGCTAGACGCGCTCAAAGGAGTTTGGGGCTAATGAAACCGATCCTTTGCCTGGACTTCGACGGCGTGATCCACAGCTACACCAGCGGATGGATGGGCGCGCACTTGATACCGGACCCGCCATTGCCGGGCGCGATCGCCTTTCTGCGCCGCGCGTCGCTCGCCTTTCGCATCGTTATTTTCTCCAGCCGCTCTAATCAACCGGGCGGCTTAGAGGCGATGCGCGCTTGGCTAAACCTTTTCGCCTTCAAGGAAGACGAAGACGCTAACGAATGGTTGCCGCAGGTCGAATTCGCGACCGAGAAGCCGCCCGCGTTCGTCACGATCGACGATCGCGCGTTGACATTTAACGGCGATTGGAACGCCTATCCGGTCGACTATCTCCTCGCGTTCAAGCCGTGGAACAAGAAATGAAAACCCCTGCAGACATCCTCGCGGAAATGGCGACGACGTATCGCGAGCGCAACGCCATGTACTGCGACAATTACAAGCTCGTTGGCCCGGTGATGATGGCGTTGTTCCCGGAAGGCGTCGCGCTTCGCACCGCGGAGCAGATTACCCTCTGGCATCTATTCGAATTGATCGTCGTGAAGATGACGCGCTTCGGCGTTAGCAACCTCACGCACGTTGATTCGATCCACGACATCGCCATCTATGCGGCGATGATTGAAGGTCTTCTACAAGAGAGAAAGGAAAAGTCGAAATGAGCACGATAATGATTACCGGGTCCGGGTCCGGGCTGGGCCTTACCCTATCGGCCCACCTAGAGGCGTACGGCCACACAGTGCTTCCCTTCGATCACGACCAGGGAAACGACGTTCGCGATCCTTATTATAAAGGCGGACTTTTCCCGCCCGGAATGGACGTTCTCATCAACTGCGCCGGCATCAACCGGATCGATTGGTTGGAGAACTTCAGCGACGCCGATTGGGACGACGTGATGGATACGAACGCAAAGGGCATCTTCAAGATGAGCCAATGGGCGCTTCCGTCCCTCATCGAAAGCCGCGGCACGATCGTCAACATCGTATCGAATGCCGCGCATATCCCGATGACCGGATCGCTCGCCTATAACGCGAGCAAGGCCGCCGCCCACATCATGACGCTCCAACTCGCTCGCGAGCTAACGAAGAAACACGGCATCACCGTCTTCGGTATCGCTCCGAACAAGCTCGCCGGAACCGGAATGAGCCGGTATATTGAGAAGCGCGTGCCGATAACCCGCGGCTGGACCGCGGAACAAGCTCGCGACTATCAATTGGCGGCACTGCTTCCCGGCGAGGAAACGCCGCCCGACGCTATCGCGGAATTCCTCGCCTTCCTCCTGGCCAATAAGGAGCGCCACCGCTTCCTTTCCGGCTGCATCCTGCCCTATGGAGCGTGATATGGACAAACGAAGCGGCATCGATATTCCGGCGACGGCACCGTCCCGGTTCGATCCGGAAGGGTTGAAATTTTCCGACGTTACCGCGATTAACGTCGCTCGCTGCCTTCGTTGGCACGGCGCGGCAGGCGTCGACGATTGGTCGCCGGAACGATGGATGGTGGCGACCATGGGCGAGCTAGGCGAAGCCGCCAACGTCCTGAAGAAAATGTTTCGCGTTATGGACGGCATCGCGAACATTAACGACGCCGATCGAAACGTCGCTACGATCGGCGCGGCGACCGCGAAGCTAGGCGAGGAATGCGCCGACACGTTCCTTTACCTCAACCTGTTCTGCGCGAGGACGGGCATCAACCTCGCCTCCGAGATCATCAAGAAGTTCAACGCCACCAGCGAACGCTACGGCTTTCCAGAAAGGTTGTAAAATGCAATTCAAGATTGAACAAATCGCGATCGCTCCGCGCGATCCGATCAAGGCGGTTCAGTTGATGATGGTTCTCGGATTGACCGATTGGGTCAATGACGACGTTATCGCGATCGGCACCGTCTGGGGCGGCGCGGCGAAGAACGAAGCTCAATTGAGCTTCAACTACCAGGCCGAACCCGCGGGCAAGTTGGAGCTAGAAATGCTCCAATACAAGAACGGCCTTAACTGGCTGGCGCTGCGCGGCGGCGGCGCGGTCGTCTCGCATATCGGGATGCACTGCACCGAAGAAGAACTGGGCGAGTGGCACGTGAAGTTGAGCGAGATCGGCGTAATGGTCGCCCAATCGGTCGATACCGTATCGCACTCGAACCCGAACATAGCCGGCAAGCGCTGGTATCGGTACGTCGTCTATTCGACCAATGAGATCATCGGTTGCGATCTCAAGTTCATTGTGCGTCGCTTCGAACCGCCGAAGGTTCCGTGATGCGCGATCTTCGACTACTCGACAAGGCCCGCGTCATCGATCCTAAGCTGTTGGCCTTTTCGAAAGGTTGGCCGGGCGATTACAGTTGCGGCATGTTCGTGTTCGCCTCGCCGACCGACGGAAAGGCGTTGCGCTGTATCGCGGCGGCCGGCGAGGACTGGGACCACGTATCGGTCAGCCGCGGAGATCGCATCCCCGACTGGACCGAGATGGAAGCCGTTGCGCGGCTATTCTTCAAGCCCGACGAATACGCGATGCAACTTCATGTCCCGAAGAACGATCATATCAACTTCCATCCGTTCTGCCTTCACTGGTGGCGGCCGCAAAACGTCCCGATCCCGCTGCCACCGTCCGATCTTGTTTGGCTGGAGAAAATGGGGCGATGATCCTCGTATGGGACACTGAGACGACCGGCTTGACGCTGCACCCGCAAGCGCCGCTCGATATGCAACCGCACGTTATCGAATTCGCCGGCGCGCTTCTCTCCCCGAAGACGGGAAAGGTCGTCGAGAAATTCGACTTCCTTATCAACCCGGGCATACCGATCCCGGAGGAAGCGTCGAAGATTAACAAGATCACTGACGAGACGGTAAAGGACAAGCCGTCGTTCGCCGCGACATGGCCGAAGATCGCCGCCGTCTTCGACGAAACCAAGGCGGCGATCGCCCACAACGCGCCGTTCGATTACTCGGTGCTGCAATTCGAGCTTGCCCGGGCGAACCTAAAGCATCGCTTTCCCGCGATGCTCGATACGATCGGCCTATACCGGGCGGAATTCGGCTATGACCCGCGGTTGACCGATCTTTACGAGCACGTGATGAAAAAGAAACTGAAGCAGGAGCACCGCGCCGGGAGCGACGTGGCGGCGCTCGTCGAGATCGTTCGGAAAACGAAATTGTGGAGAGTGCTGTGATCCAACTCCGTGTTCGCACCGAATTCTCCTTCCGTCAGGTCTATGGGCCGATACCGAAGGTCGTTGAGACGCTGGCCGCGATCGGGACGAAGTCGGCCGCGATCGTCGACCCGTCAACATGGGGGCACGTTCGCTTTATGGAAGCCTGCAACAAAGCTTCCATAAAGCCGATGTTCGGAACCGAAGTCAAGGTATCGACGACGGATGGACGCGAGCCGATCGCCTGGGCGATCGCGGAGGACACGCGCGCCTTCTATCGCTTTTCGTCGGAGGTTCGGAAGGAAGGCGCGAACGTCATCGACCTTCTTCGAAACGTCAAGGGCGTTATCCGGTTCGCTGGCGCGGCACTAACCGATCCGGACACGTTCGACTATATCGACCTGAACCCGTCGAACCCGCTCGCCTTCCTCAACTCGTTGAAGCTGCACGAGGCGACCGGCAAGCCGTTAGTGGTGACCGGCGACAACTACTATCCTCGCATCGAAGACTACGAAATTTTCCTGGCGATGGGCGGTCGTGAACGAATGACGCCGCAGCATATTCTTTCCTCAGTCCAGCTTCGGACTGCGCTGGGCCGGCTCAGTGATAAGCGCTGGAAAGCCGCTATCAAGACCGGCGACGAGATCGCGGAGCGCGCGGCCCACAAGCTCGCGACCGCTCCCCTTATTCAGGTCAAGGGCGATTTCCGCAAGATGGTTGAGGATGGCAAACGGTCGCGCTTAAAGCGCGGCCATCTGACAAGCTGGCCGAAGGAATACGCCGCGCGGCTCAAGCGCGAGATCGAGACGATTGAGGAGAAGAAATATCAAAGCTACTTCCTCGTTGTCGCGGACCTAGTCCAATGGGCTAAGACGCGGATGCTTGTCGGTCCCGGCCGCGGCTCCAGCGCGGGTTCGTTGCTCTGCTATCTCGCGGGCATCACAGAGGTAGACCCTATCCCGCACGGCCTTCTGTTCGAGCGCTTCGTTGACCTTAACCGAAGCGACCTTCCCGACATCGACATCGATTTTTCCGACGTGAAGCGCGACGAAGTCTTCGAATATCTCGCGACCAAGTACGGCGCGGAGAACGTATCCCGCATCGGCAACATCTCGACGCTCCAGGCGAAATCCGTCCTGGCGCAGGTTTGTAAACGTCTCGGCATCCCCGACTACGAACGCTTCAACTTACTGAACGTTCTAGTCGAGCATTCATCCGGCGACGAACGCTATGGCAAGGGTATCGAAGATACCTTCCTCAACACCGATATCGGCAAGTCGTTTATCCGGCGCTACCCTGCCGCCGCCCTAGCGACCGCGCTAGAGAACCACGCCAACCACACGTCAGTGCACGCCGCGGGCGTTATCGTCTCGATGGAACCCGTCATTGAATTCTGCACCGTCGGCCCGGACGGCGTCGCGCATATCGATAAGCCCGACGCCGAGAAACTGAACCTTTTGAAGATCGATGCGCTGGGGTTGCGGACGTTAGGCATCATCGAGGACGCGGGCGTAGTCACTAACGAGGAATTATATGCGCTCAAGCTCGACGATCCGGGCGTGCTCGATATCTTCAACCGCGGGCGCTTCGCCGCCGTGTTCCAGTTTGAAGGCGCGGCGGTCCGTCAGATCAGCGCGCAGGTAAAGGTGACCGACTTTAGCACCATCGATAACCTGATTGCGCTCGCCCGGCCGGGACCGTTAGGCGGCGGCGCGGCCGATCACTACATCAAGCGGAAGGCCGGAACCGAAGCGATCACAACGCGCCATCCGCTGATGACCGAAATTCTCGACGAGACGTATGGCGTCGTGCTCTACCAGGAACAAGTGATGCGGATCGTCCGCGAGCTAGGCGGCTTCTCCTGGGAAGACACGTCGACCATCCGCAAGGCGATGAGCGGACGTAAGGGCGAAGAATACTTCAACAAGATGGGCGAGCTATTCATTAAGGGCGCGAAGGCGCGCAAGATCGACGCCGAGACGGCGGACGGCATTTGGCGTGAGATTTGTACCTTTGGAGCGTGGGGCTTCAATAAGTCGCACAGCGTTTCCTACGGCATCATCTCGTATTGGACCGCCTATCTCAAGGCGTATCATCGCCTGGAGTTCGCGGCGGCATGTTTGCGCGGCGCGAAAGACGATAACAGCGTCACCGATACGCTGCGCGAGATGACCGACGAAGGCGTCGATTATACCGCCTTCGATATAGACAAATCCGAAATGGATTGGACCGTTCAAGACGGCAAACTGCTCGGCGGCTTCCTCAACCTAGTCGGCATCGGCCCGGCGAAGGCCCAGATGGCGATCGAAGCGCGAGCCGCAGGAAGGCTGGACCGGGAAAAGTTCGGCGCGATGGAAGTGAAATTTTCTGAGCTCTATCCGCTCAAGAAGAAATACGCCGCGATCTACGCTAACCCGGAGGCGTTCGGTTGCGCGGAAGGTTCGCGCGTTCTGACGTCAAACGAATTCCCGGAGGAAGGCGGCAACGTCCTATACATCGGCAAGCTCCAACGCAAAAGGCCGTCCGACGCGAACGAAGCGGTGCGCGTCCAAAAGCGCGGCGGCAAGGTCTACAAGGGCAATACGCTGTTCGTCGACTTCGAATGCCGCGACGATATGGGCGAGAAGATATTGTGTCGGGTCGATCGCCAAGACTGGGAGGACTTCGGCAAGCACGCCAACGATCGCCTGGTGGTGGGAGATGATCTGATGATCCGCGGCCGGCGTATTCCGGGATACTCGATGATAAAGGTGATCCGGATACGTTGTCTCAATCGACCTGACGCGCTGGAGGTTTAACATGGCTGGATGGATTGGCCACGTCGTTAACGATAAATCGGAATACATCGGTCTTGAACTTCTCGCAAACCGGGGAGCGGTCGAAGCCGTCGAGGAATTGGTTTTCGTTTTGCTTCTGACGACGACGAAGGCCCAGAGGAAAAAAGCACTAGACAGATTTTACACCTGCCGGCGCGGCGAAAAGCCGTGGCCTAAATTCTGGAAGCCTGAAGAATGAGAAAGCCCGAACAACGGCTGTGGGACGCGATGCGTCGAAACATCGGGCCGCAGGTCCTGATGAAGCGCGTCGAGAATTACCTGGAAGCCGGAATGCCTGATACGATCGCCCTATCGCGCGGTCATGTAACCTGGATTGAAACGAAAGTCGGCCATTGGCCTGCGCGGGCGACGACGCGCATCCAATGGAATCATCCGCTACAAATCGAGCAATGCAACTTTCATCTCGACTGGCGTCAACAAGATGGTCATTCGATTATCGTCGCGGGCATCGGCGACGAAATTTTCATGATACCGGGTTCGAACGCCGACGATTTCAATAATTTGAAAGGCCATCACATGATTCATCATCGTTGCGATTGGCGGCATCTCGCCAAATATCTGAAAGGCGATCGCCTTTTAAGGAGCGCTGTGAAATGAAAACGACAGGGATGGCGCATCAGCTTACCGCCTTGCGCCGGATGAACGGCCGCAAGGGCTTCGGTTTGTTCATGGAGCAAGGGACGGGCAAAAGCTGGACGATGCTAGCGGACGGCGAACGTCTTTATAGCGCCGGCCTAATCGACGGCATGCTAGTCTTCGCGCCGAAAGGCGTCCATACCAACTGGATACTCCGCGAGATACCCACACACATGAGCGAGCCCGTTATCGCCCGGGCGTGGGCGAGCGGAATGGGGATGGCGCAGAGACGGAAGGTGATGGAGCTATTCAAGCAGCGAGACGAAGACGAGCAACCGCCGCTCCGCATCCTGGCGATGAATTACGACGCTATCAACACCAACGACGGCTTCGCCTTCGCCAAGCAGTTCCTTTTATCGACGAAGGCGATGATCGTCGCGGACGAAAGCTCGCGCATCAAGAACCCGAAATCCGAACGCACCAAGGCGCTGATGAAGCTTCGTGACTTGGCCGTTTATCGCCGGATCGGAACCGGCACGCCGATCCCGAACGCGCCGACCGACGTTTTCGCACAGATGGAATTCCTCGAAGACGGACTTTGCGGCACGTCGAATTATCGCGCCTTCGTCGCGGAGTACGCGAAGGTCATCCCGCCCGATCATCCGATGATGCGAAAGATGATCCAGAAGAACCCGCGCATGGCCTGGGCGCAGATCGTCGAGAAGGACCCGGAGACGGGCCGTCCAATCTGGCGCAACATCGATAAGCTCCAACGTATCCTGGAGCCGCACACCTATCGCATCCTGAAGAAGGATTGCTTGAAGGATTTGCCGGAGAAGATACCGCCGAAAAATATCTATTTCGAAATGACGCCGTCCCAGCGTAAGGCGTACAAGCTCATGGACAGTAAGTTCCGCATCGAGATGGAAGACGGATCGATAAAGACCGTCAGCAAACTCAACTCGATTAACAAGCTTCAGCAGATCACGTCGGGCTTCGTCCTAGTCGACGGCAAGGCGATCTACGTCGAAGATAAGAACCCGCGATTGAAGGCGCTCCTCGAATTCAACGAGTATCAGGACGCGCCCTATATCGTCTGGGCGCAATTCCGCGAGGAGCTACGCGCGATCGCCGCCGCGTTGCGCGAGGCAGGACGCCGCGTCGTCGAGTATCACGGCGGCATCACCGACCAGCGTCAACGCGATAAAAATGTCGACGACTTTCAGAGCGGAAAGGCCGACACGTTCGTCGGCCAGCCGCAATCCGGCGGCATCGGGTTGACGCTGACCGCGGCGGAAGCGGTCGTCTTTTATTCGAACGGATACAATCTCGAAACCCGGTTGCATGCCGAGGATCGGCCGCATCGCATCGGGCTGCGGCATCCCGTCGCTTATTATGATATCGTGGCCGCGGGCACCGTTGACGAGCCGATAGCATGGGCGCTGCAGTCGAAGAAAGACGTTGCGCATGCTATCCTCGATCCGGCTTTCCAACGGCATCTTCTGCGACTATCGTTAGCCGCCTAAGAAGAAAGGATAACGAGCATGCCCAACGTCTACGTTCCTCAAGTCCCTAGCCGGATGAAATCAGGCATCTGGGTGCCGCAAGTCGACATTAGCGCCGCGCGAAAGTTCGGTGACGTGATCGAGCTTCTACCGCCAGAGGCGAGCCGGCTTCATGTCGCGCCGTTGATCAGCGTGATCCGCGAGAAGATGAAGAACTACACGAGCGACGATTACATCGTTGCTCTAGGCGATCCGTCGATCATCGCGATCGTCGCCTGTTTCGCGTATGCGAATGCCGGCTCGACGCTTCGCATCCTGAAATGGGATCGCCAGACCGGCGACTATATCCCTGTGGAGGCGCGGCTATGAGCGCGCAGATCGCGAAGATGGCGCGTCTTCTCGTGGCCGCGCTCGCGGACGTAAAGGATTGCGAAGCCGCGTTGGCGAAAGCGGAGGAGAAGAAGAAGCGACTGGAGCGCCAATCGCTTCCGGACCTAATGAAAGAGTTCGACATGACTTCGACTAAGCTTAGAGATGGCACTAAGGTCGACATCTATGAAGACCTAGAGTGCGCGATCACCGAGGCGAACCAGGAAGCGGCGCTGAAATGGCTCAAGTCTAACGATTGTGGCGGCATTATCAAGACCGTCATCAGCATCGAATTCGGTCGTGACGAATTGGAAGCCGCCGAAGCGTTAGCGGCGCAGATAAGGAGGTTGACAAATCAGCCGATCAACGTCAGCGAGAAAGTTCATTGGCAGACGTTGAAGTCGACGATCCGTGAGTTGCGTGAGAAGGGCGTAAACGTTCCGTTGAATCTTTTTTCGATCTTTCCCTTTTCCAGGGCGAAGATCACACCACCGAAGAAGTGAAAGGAGAATGACTATGGCTACGAAGAAAACGACCGGAAAGGCACTCGCGCCGTCCGGAGGAAAGTCGGTCACAACGACGAAAGGCTTTCGCGCCGACGCGGGGCGAGGCTTGGAAGGGGCGACGCAGGAAGCGTTCGCCGTCCCGTTCCTGATCGTCCTGCAGAAAGGATCGCCGCAGGTCGACGAAGCGTCACCCGAAATGATCAAGGGCGCGAAGGCCGGCATGTTCTTCGAAAGCGTCAGCAAGAAATTCCACGACGGCAAGAAGGGCATCATTTTCATTCCCTGCGCCTATCGCTGGGTCTTTCTTCGCTGGGGACCGCGCGGCACCGACAACGCCGGCTTCAAGGGCGAACTGAAACCGGCCGATGTGGAGGAGATGCGCGCCAAGGGCGAGATCAAGGAAGGCGACCGCGGCCGGCTCTACGTGCCGCTCGAAAACGGCACGATCAACGAGAAGAAGTGTGATCGCGTCTCCGACACGCGCAATCACTACGGCCTGCTGGTCGACCCGGAAGCCGAGGAATACATTCGCATTCTCCTGTCAGTGTCCTCGACGCAGATCAAAAAGAGCCGGAACATGAACACTGCGCTCGACAACATCCGCGCCCAGGACGAAGAAGGCCGGTACAAGCCGCCCACCTTCTCCCAGAAGGTCAAGTTGACGACGGTCGCGGAAGCCAACGACCTGGGTTCCTGGTTCGGCATCGACTACGCGCTGGCGGGCGGTCTGGACCCTGACAACGAATTCGAAGCCGGTCTGTACGCAGCCGGCCGCGCATTCAACCAGACGGTAAGCAAGGGCCAGGTCGTCGCGAACTACGATCAGGCCGGCGAAGGCGGCGCCACCGAAGATCGGAAGGGGTTCTAGCAGTCAACTCACACTGCCGGTCCGGAACCCGCTTCCCTCCTCCGGACCGGCAGTGTATTTTTCAGAAAGGATAGAAGATGAATCACGCAGTGGTAATGATATGCGCGGAAAGCGTTCGTCAAGAAATCAAGGACGAACCCGATTTGATCAAGCGCATCGAGAAGGCTTTCGCCGCCGCGAAGGGCTTTTTCATGTCGACTGATGAAAACATTCGCTTCAACGGTGCGCTCGCCGCCGTTCTCCTGGAGACGATCGACGAAGCCGAGAAGGCGCGCGTCATCGCTTCCAAGAAATCCCTCGACAAGCTGAACGCAGTCTTCGTCGCGGCTCGCGCCGGGATGGCTGTCGACCTGACGGCCGCCGATATGCCCGCGAAGGATAACATCCCGCTTCTTCGACTGTGGCAAGATGCCGCGGCTTGAGGAGATAGAGCATGGCGATTAGCGACAACTGCGAGACGGAGCGCGCGTTGCTTGAAGCGCTGTTCGACGTAGGCCAGCGTTGCGGCGCGGGCGGCGGCTTCGATCGGCTTCCCTGGTTGCGTTGGCAGCGCGACGTAATTCAAGCGGTCGTCTTCCACGAACCTATCATCCAGCGATCGCTGCTCGCGGATTACAAAAAGGAATTTTCCAATGGCTGAACTTCCTCCGACGCCGACTTGCCCCTACTGCGGCAAGACCCATCACCTTCAGAAACCTCAGTCGGAAATCATCTGTACGCGCATCAAGTCGCTAGAATACGAATTCGATCAGCGCGGCGCGACACGCGTCATCAAGCGTATCGAATTCCATCCCATGGACATCCAAGGGAATTTCATAAGCGTGCCGACGATGTTCGTATCGGGAGGCGACGATGAAAGTCGGTGATGAACTAGATTTGACCTTGGCGGGAAATGAAACGGTCGGAATTCGCGTCACCCGTTCGTTCGCCCTGCCGACGATCGAATACGATTGGCGCGATCGGAAGGCGGAAGGTCTAACGCCACTTACGGCGAATTGGTTCAGGCGGGCGACGACGCCGCGCGCGGACGGATTGCGCGTCTTGACGCCGCCGCGTCGCCGCGAACGGTTCACGAAGTTGACGCGCGTCCTCGCCGTCGTCGTCGTGACGCTTTTCGTCTTGTGCGTCGCGGCCTACGCCCAATCCGGCACCGTCGCCTTCTGCCACAACGCCATCCGCCTATTCGTCGGCGGCAAGGTCGTCTTCGATTGGGTCGCGATCGCGAGTTACGCGATGAACCCTAACGAACACATTTGCCAGATCGCCTGGGCGGCGAGGCAGTCATGACCGCCTGGATACTCACCATCGTGATCGCCACAAGCGGCGGTTTTAACGGTAGCCCCGCGATCACGTCACAGGCGATGATCTACCCCGACCGCGAGCTTTGCGACAAGGCGCTCGCCGCCCACGTCAAGATGATGGGGGACGCGGCGCGCGTCTTCGGGACCTGCACCGAAAGCTGGAGGAGGTTGCCGTGAAACAGCGTGACGCCCTACTGGCACTGGCCGCTCGATGCGAAGCGGAGGGGCCGAGCCGCGAATTGGACTGTTACATCCATGCGGCCCTGATCGTGAAGGGAGCGGTTCGTGTTGTCGATCCTCCGATCTTCATAGAGCGCAGATATTACGCGCTGCCAGATGGAAGCACGGCAGACTGGATCGGTTACGATTTGCTGAACATCTCGGCGCGTTACACCACCAGCCTAGACGCCGCCGTGACGCTCATTGTCGATGGCGTCGAGTGGTCGGTGAGCAATCTGTACCACGTAGCCCGCGCCGAGGTTGGGTTGAACCTCAACGGAGGGCCGAACTATGGCGAACACAAAGGGGCGTTGATGGCGCTCGCCCTGTGCGCCGCCGCCTTGCGCGCTCGTGCGGAGGAGGGGGCATGACCAAGAAGAAGGGCGATCACGAAATTGATTTCGGCGGCATCGACATCACGATCAAGGATGTCGTCGTCGCCGCCAGCGGTGGCTACGACATCAGGCGCGATCCTGTGACGGGCAAGTGGCTGCGTCGCGACACCAGAACCGAGTTGATCAACGGCGTCCTCGTCACAACTGACAGCGGCGAATACGAGGTCCCAAGCCTATTCGGTGACGAGGAGGGGGCATGACCAAAGACATCGAAGCCGAACTTGAGGCGCTGCTGAAGAAGGCAACGCCGGGGCCGGTTGTAGTTCATCGTCGCGACGGCGAGGATGGCAGCATCAACTACGAAGTGTGGACGGAGAGTGCCGAGAATTACGAGCGGCATTTCACGATATACGAGGCATACGACTCCAAACGCGGCAAGCATGATGCCGAATTGTACGCCGCCGCCCGGAACCACCTCCCCTCCCTCCTCGCAGACCTGAAACGGATGCGGGAGGCGCTGGAGCAATGCTCGGCTGAGTGGATGTCGCCGCCATGCACGGTCGCAGAAGGGGCTGCCTATCTATATGAAGAATTTGCTCGACGCGCAGAGGTCGCGCGCGCAGCACTGGGGAGCACAGGATGACACAGGATAGCCTTCTGCCGTGCCCGTTTTGCTCGAGCACTGATGTGAAGCCGCGCAACGATGATGTGGCCTATTTGCCGCCAGCAACACGCTACGTTCTTTGCCGGGGATGCGGTGCGTCCGGCGCGAATGTAGAGACGGAAGCCGAAGCCATCGCCGCCTGGAACCGCCGTGCCCCGGATGCCGCACTGGAAGCGCTGGAGAAGATCGACAAGTTCATTGAGGCGTTGAAGCCGAGCAAGCCGGCCAAGGAAATGTTGGCAATTCAAGCCGAGGTCCGCGCCGCCCTCTTCCTCTACCGCCAGCGGAGCAAGACATGAGAACAGCAACCATGATTGATCGAAAGCGTCTATGGTTGGCAAGCGCCCTAACGTGGGTGGCGGCTTTCGTTGCGCCTCGTCCGATGGGGCCAATTTGCCGCGCTTACGGCAAGATGCTCCAAGCCTTCCCCGTCCAACTCAAACAGGGGCGAACTTTTGGCGTCATCACTATTCCGTGGGCCCTTGGCAGTAACGACAGGGGCAAGGCAATGACGATGCAAGAGCGCGCCATCGAAGCCGCCACCCGTGCTCGCGAAGGCATCGAGACTATTTCACGTGACTGATAACTGAAAGGAGCTTTTGCAATGAACTTCGATCACATCTTCAACTGGAAACTTCTCGCCGGCAGTCACGACTTCCCGGGACCGGATGGCGGCACCTGTATCAACGAGGCGGCGATCATCGCGGCTGGCTTCGAGTACAAGAAGGTCCGAGACGCCGCGGACTGCCCGCCATGCTTCTCGCCGGTCCTGTCGGCTTACCTGATTGGCATCAACGACATGATGCCGCACGGTGAGCGCCAGAAGCTCATGCGCTTCGTCATGCGGTTGTCGGGCTCGGCGGATACGCCCGTGATCGAGCAACAGCGCATTGAATTGATCGTGCTGCGGACGGTGCAACTAATCGTCTCGTCGGC
>Ga0265338_10000501_pt1 | contig 69868 bp, 70 predicted proteins | sample 42126metaG_FD_193579 | JGI IMG/M metagenome (GOLD analysis project Ga0265338, IMG submission 193579) | Rhizosphere microbial communities from Carex aquatilis grown in University of Washington, Seatle, WA, United States - 4-21-26 metaG | ecosystem: Host-associated > Plants > Roots > Rhizosphere...
GCGCCCGCCTCATGAGCACGCTGCTCAACGAGCTCGAGCGCTCCGGCGGCCGCTACGGCCTCCAGACCATGTGCGAGGGCGGCGGCATGGCCAACGCGACGATCATCGAACGGCTCGGCTGAGCCGCGCGCAGACCGCCGAGCGCGGTCCGGTCGTAACCTGAACGCGAATGCTCCACGATCTGTGGTTGGTCCTCAAGGTCGTCATCGCGGTTGTCGCCGCGGTGGTGATCTACGTGATCGCGGCGCGGACCATCGCGAATTTCTCCAAGAGCGACCCCCCGCCCGACCCGAGCGAGGCCGAGCTCGAGGACGTCGACTACCGCTACCGCTGCATCGTGTGCGGCGCGCAGGTGGTCCTGTACGCCGCGCCCGAAGGTGAGGAGCCGGCCCCGCCCCGCCATTGCCGGGAGCCGATGCAGCTGGTGACGCCGGTCGAGTAGCCGGCGGGCGCGCCGCTCGCCGAGAATTGTCCCGACGCGCGTGAGCGGCCCGAGTCGAGGGGGGATCGACTACCCGGGCCGCTCACACTCGCACCTTGGGGGCTGGTGCTGCGTTCCCTGTTGGTACCCGGCGGTCGGTGTTGCTCAAACACCACCAGGCGAACAAGCGGTCAAGTATCCCGCATAAGGAGCAAACGCCCCGTTGTCCACAGACTGTGGACAAGTCTGTGGGGAATCACATCGTTGCGATTCGGACACCGGGACGCCGCTTGCCGTTCAGGTCAGTGATACCCGGTGGCCATCATGAAACCGGCGCTGATCAGGACGAGGCCGATGATCAGGTAGCGGTTCTCGGCGTCGCCGGGCAGCAACCCGATGTAGTTGGTCACCACGACCACGAGGCCCACGGCGAGGCAGGTCGTGATCGCGACCCCGAACCACAGCGGGCTCGGCGGAGCCTTCTTCGGAGGCGGCGGCGTGTATCGCGTCCGCTTGCTCTTCGACTGGGGCACGGCCAGAGGATAATCCCCGGCGCCGCCGCGCTCGGCGTGGGGAAGAATGGCCCCGTGCCCCGTGTCCTCGTCATCGACAACTACGACTCCTTCGTCTACAACCTCGTGCAGTACCTCGGGGAGCTCGGCGCCGAGCCGATCGTGCACCGCCACGATGCGCTCACGCTCGATCAGATGGACGAGATCGCGCCCGACGCGGTGCTGATCTCACCGGGTCCGGGCCGGCCGGGCGACGCGGGCCTCTCGAACGATGCGATCCGCCACTTCGGCGAACGGGGGGTGCCCGTGCTCGGGGTGTGCCTCGGATTGCAGTGCATCGGCGAGCTCTACGGCGGACGCGTGGTGCGCGCGCCGCACGTGATGCACGGCAAGACGTCGGAGATCAGCCACACCGGCGTCGGCGTGTTCGCCGGTCTGCCGAGCCCGCTCACCGCGACCCGGTACCACTCGCTCGTGGTCGAGCGCGATTCCGTGCCCGACGTGCTCGAGCTCACCGCCGAGTCGGAGGACGGGTTGGTGATGGGACTGCGCCACCGCGAGTTCCCGATCGAAGGCGTGCAGTTCCATCCCGAGTCGATCCTCACCGACGCGGGCCACGACTTGTTGCGCAACTTCCTGGCGGTCCGTGCCCGCTAGTTCCGGGGGAGGTGCGCGCGTCCGCGCGTGACTTCCGCGAGGCCGTCGTCGAGGAGTGACGCGAGCGCTTCGCCGTCGAGCTCGATCGCTTTCGTCGGGCCGACTCGCAACTGCGCGAGCACCTGGCCGCGTCGCTCGCGGAACGAGCCGGCGTAGGCGGCTTGGCGGTGACGCGTCTCCCCGGAGAGCGCGCCGCGGGTCGCGCAGTCGCGCACGATCGGGCACCGATCGCACTCCGGCGTGCGCGCGGTGCACACGGTCGCGCCGAGATCCATGAGCGCGAGCAACCGATCGCGCCCGCGCAGGGGAGCGGCGATCTTCACCGCGGCCCGTTCGGCGTCCGCGTCGGAGAGGCGTTCTCCGAGCACTCGTTCGCACACCCGCCGGATGTTGACCTCGATGCCGATCGCGTCGGCGTCGTCGGCCTGCGCGGCGACCGCGGCCGCGGTGTAACGACCGACGCCGGTCAGCTCGCGCAGGTCGTCGGGCCAGCCGTGCGCGTCGACGTGCCGTGCCGCCTCCCACAGCCACCGCGCGCGGCGGGGATAACCGAGCCGTCCCCACGCGGAGATCACGTCGGCCGGGCTCGCCGCGGCCGTGACCGCGGGGGAGGGGAAGCGCTCGACGAACGCGTCGTAGACCTGCGCGACGCGAGGTGCTTGCGTCTGGTGCAGCATCACTTCCGACACGAGCACGAGCCAACGGTCACGCGTGGCCCGCCAGGGAAGGTCGTGCCGGCCGTTCTCCGAATACCAACGGGCGAGCGCGCGTCCGGTGCGCGCCGGGATCGGGGTGCGGTTCGCGGTTGCGCCGCGCGTCACGGCCCGGTGGTCGGCGTGGTCGGCGGGCTCGTGGGCGGGCTCGTGGGTGGAGGCGGTGCGGTGTACACGCCGACGGTCAGCACCACGATGTCTTGGGGATTGCGCTGCTGACCGGCGCTCGGGTCTTGGGCGAGCACTTTGCCGTTGTTGCTCGGCAACGCCGTGGCCGTCGAAACGACGGTCGACCGCAAGTTGTTCTGCGCGAGGATCGTTTGCGCCTGCGCAGCCGAGAAGCCCTTCACCAGCGGCACCGTCACCTTCGTGGCGCCGGTCGAGACGAATACCTTCACCGTGGATCCCGGCGCCACGTTCACGGCTCCCGACGACGGGTTCGTGCGGATGACGTTGCCGTTCGCCACGGTGTCGCTCGGCGTCGGGATGGCCTGCGGGTTGAGGCCGACGCCCTGGATATCGACCGCAGCAGTGTTCTGCGGGAGGTTCAGCACGTTCGGGACGTTCACACCCTTCGACGGAATGATGTGGATGAGCGTGCCGACGGGTTGGGCCGCGCTCGTCGACGGCGGGTTCGTGCCGATCACGGAGCCGGGATCCACGGTGTTGCTGTACTGCGCGAGGTCGACCTTCACCTGGAAGCCCGCGGTCGTGAGCGCCTTGTCGGCTGTGGCCGTGGTCTGGTTCGAGACGTCGGGAACGGGCTTCGACTGCGTGCCCGCGCTCACGCTGATCGTGACCTTCGAGTTCTTCTTCACCTGCGTGTTCTTCGTCGGCAACTCCGCGATCACCGTGCCGGTCTTGATCTTGCTGAACACGGGCTTGGTCACGGGGATCAAGTGCTGCCCCGCGAGCTCCTGGATCGCGGCCGCCTCGGTCTTGCCGACGACGTCGGGCACGGTGACCCGCACCTGGTTGCCGCCGAGCTTGGTGGTCGCGTAGAGGATGCCGCCCACGACTGCGGCCAGCACCAGCAACGTGAGGATCGTGTACGCGGCCGGGTGCCGCTGCCGGCGCGGCGTTTGGTTGTAGACGGCGGTCGAGTCGGCGGCGACGCGCGGGGTCGCAACCGTGGCCGTGGACGCGTACGCACCCATCCCCGCGTTGGCGACGGCCATGGTCGGCACTTCGGCGACGATCGCGGTGACCGGCGCCGCGGAGAGCGGGCGGCCGCGCCGGAAGCGCAGGAGGTCGGCGCGTAGGTCGTCGGCGCTCTGATAGCGGTGTTCGGGGTCCTTGGCGAGCGCGCTCATGATGATCTGCTCGAGCGCGGGAGGCACGTCGGGGTTGCGGCGCGACGGCGGGACCGGCTCCTCGCGCACGTGCTTGTACGCGACGCTCACCGGCGAGTCGGCCACGAACGGCGGCACCCCGCACACCAGCTCGTAGAGCACGACTCCCACGGAGTACACGTCGCTGCGACCGTCGACCGCGAGCCCTTGGGCCTGCTCCGGGGAGAAGTATGTGGCGGTACCCATGACCGATCCGGTCTGGGTGAGTCCGTCGCTGGTGCCGGCGCGCGCGATGCCGAAATCGGTGACCTTCACCGTTCCCGATTGCGTGAGCAACACGTTGCCGGGCTTCACGTCGCGGTGCACCACGCCGCTGCGATGCGCGAACGCGAGCGCCGACGCGATCTCCGCGGTGATGTCGGCGGCCTGGCCGGGGTCGAGCGGCCCGTCGTTGCGGATCAGGTCGCGCAGGGAGCGACCCTCCACGTACTCCATCACGATGAAGTAGGTGCCCGACTCCTGGCCCCAGTCGTAGATGGCGACGATGTTGGGATGGTTCAAGTTGGCGGCGGCCTGGGCCTCCCGCCGGAACCGCTCGACGAACGAGGGCTCGCGGGCGTATTCGGGGAAGAGCGCCTTCAGCGCGACCAGGCGATCGAGCGACTGATCGCGCGCCAGGTACACCTCGGCCATGCCGCCCTGCGCGATCTCGCGCTCGATCCGATATCGGTTCGAAAACACCTGGCCGACCAGCGACATCGTGGCGAAACCCTATCTGTCCTTGATCGTTTTGAGGGGTTGCGGGCTCCGACTCGCGCGCGGCTGCATTCGGTTACGTCCCCAACAACGCGCGCAGCACTTGCGCCGCTACCGGCGCGGCGACCCGGCCGCCGGTGGCCTCGGCGTCGGCTCCCGAGGTGCCACCGTTCTCGACCAGGACCGCCACTGCGTACTGTGGGTTTTCGGCCGGAGCGAATGCGATGAACCAGGCGTGCGGGGGGGCGTTCGTGCCCGTTTCCGCAGTGCCCGTCTTGCCGGCGACCTGCACGCCCGGTATCTGCGCCGCAGTTCCGGTGCCGCGCTGCACGACCTGGATCATGTACTGCGTGAGCGTGGCTGCGGTCGCGGGAGTCATCGCCCGGCGCCACACCTTGGGCGCGGTCTGGAGCACGACCCGGCCGGTCGGGTCCTCGATCCGGTCGACCACATAGGGACGGAGCATCACGCCGCCCGTTGCCACCGACTCCGCGACGAGTGCCATCTCGAGCGGCGTGACCGCAACCGGCCCCTGGCCGATCGCGGCCTGGGCGAACAGCGGCGCGTCGACCCTGAACGTTCCCTGGTCGGGGCCGATGCTGCGCACGACACTCGGGTTGAGATCCGAGGGCGGCGCCTTGGTGTTCACGCCGAACTGCTCGATGCCGGTCGCGAGCCGGTCGCCGAGATCGAGCCCGACCTGCCCGTAGATCGTGTTGCACGAAAGCACGTAGCCGTCCTCGAGCGACCCGCCACAGTGTTCGCCGCCGAAGTTCTCCAACGTGTTGGTCGTGAGCGGGAGCGCGAGCTCCTTCAGGTTCGGGAACTTCTTGGTCAGATCGACGCCGTAGTCGAGCGCGGTCGCGGCGGTGACGGTCTTGAACGTCGATCCCGGCGGGTAGATCTCCCGCCACGCGCGCGCCAGCAGCGGTTGGTCGGTGGAGGCGGTCAGCAGCGCGAGCGCGAGCTGCGCTTCCTTCACGTTGTGCGACGCGAGCGGCTTCGGGTCGAAGGTCGGGTTCGAGTACATCGCGACGATGCCACCGGTGTGCACGTCGAGCACGACGACCGATCCTCGGCGGCCGTTGAGGGCGGCCGCGGCCGCGGCCTGCGCCTTGTTCGACATGGTCAACACGACCGTTCCCGTCACGGGTTGACCCGCGATGATCTGGCGGATTCCGTGCACCGCGAGGCGGGGGTCGAGGCCGGCCAGCTCGGATGATTCGCTCGCCTCGACTCCGACCGAGCCGAACTGGATCGACTGGTATCCGACCACCTGCGAGAAGAGCGAAGCGGTGGCCGGCGTGTAGACGCGTTGGTAGCGAAACTCGTCGTCGGTGGGGACCGACTGGGCGAGCACCGTCCCGTCGGCGGTCACGATCGGGCCGCGCGGCTGGCGGATGACCTTGAGGAACTGGCGCGTGTTGTGCGGGTCGTCGGCGAGCTTCGAGCTGTGCACGACCTGGAGGTACGTGAGCTGCGCGACGAGGCCGATGAACAGCACCATGATCGCGGCGCCGACGCGCCGGATGCCGATGTTCACTGTGCGGGCGCGGCTACGCGCGCGGTGTCGTCGGAGATGCGCAACAGGATCGCGAGCAGGGCGAAGTTGGCGACGAGCGAGGAACCGCCGTAGGAGACGAACGGCAGCGTGATCCCGGTGAGAGGGATCACGCGCGTGACCCCGCCGACGATGAGGAACGTCTGGAAGCCGAGGATCGTCGCGATGCCGGCCGCGAAGAGCTTGGCGAAGGGGCGGGTCGCGTCGGCCGCGATGCGGAAGGCGCTGCCGACGAGGAGCATGAACGCGGCGATGATGCCGATCGTGCCGACGAGGCCGAGCTCCTCGCCGATCGCGGCCATCACGAAGTCGGTGGCCGCGTTCGGGACGAGGTTGGGGCTGCCGAGCCCCAACCCGGTGCCGCCGATGCCGCCGGAGCCGAACGCGTACTGCGCCTGGATGATCTGGTAGCCGGTGCCCTGGCGGGTCTTCCACGGGTTCAGCCACGTCTCGACGCGTACCTGCACGTGGCCGAACGCGTGATACGCGAAGACCGATCCGATCGCGAGGAGCACGAACGTTCCGACGAGGTACCAGCCGCGGCGGGTCGCGATGTAGAGCATCGCGGCGAACACGCCGAAGAAGAGCAGCGACGTGCCGACGTCCTGCTCGTACCCGAGCACCATGAGCGCGATGCCCCACGCCAGGAGCAACGGGCCGAGGTCGCGCGGTGAGGGCAGGTAGTGACGCCCGACGCGAACGCGGCCCTGCGTGAGGAGCTCGCGCTTGTCGACGAGATACGCGGCGAAGAACGCCACGAGGAGGACCTTGGCGATCTCGCTCGGTTCGAACGTGAGGGAGCCGATCGCGACCCACAAGCGCCCGCCGTTGATGGTGCGGCCGATCGACGGTGCGAGCGGGAGCAGCAGCGCGCCCAGGCCGATCGCGGCGACGGTGTAGCGGTACCGCTCGAACACGCGCACGTCGCGCACGAAGGCGAGCGTGAGCACGAACACGCCGATGCCGATCGCGACCCAGAGTGACTGCACTCGGGCCAGGTGGGTGGGTCGCGTCGCGGCCTGGTCGAGCCGCGCGATCGTGACGAAGCCGATGCCGTTGAGGAGCGCGGCGAGGGGGAGGAGCGTCGCGTCCGCGTTCGGGGTGAAGCGGCGGATCGCGAGATGCGCGACGAGATAGAGACCGAACACCCACGCGAGCAGTGCGGACAGGCCGGGCGGCAGGGCCGGACCGTTCGCGAGCGCGACGAGGATGTAGCCGCCGACCGCGATGATCACGACCAGCAGGCCGAGCGAGAGCTCGGCGCTGCGGCGTTGGCGGGCGATCGGGGCGAGTGCCATGTTCAGCGCGAAACCGCGGTCATCGAGCCGTGGTTACCGTCGGGTGCGAGGACTTCGGCGTCTTCTTCGTCGTCGGCTTCGTGGTGGGCTTGGGCCGGGGTTTCGGCGCGGTGGTGGTCGTCGTCGTGGTGGAGGTCGCGGCGACGTGCGACTCGAGCGTGACGATGAAATCTTCGGCGTCGGAGAGCGATCCGCGGGCCGTGCCCGCGGAGACCCGATCGTGATCGACTTGGGAGAGCTGGGAGTCGGTGAGCGGCGTCGACTCGTCGATCGTGGGGTTCCATCCGAGCACGCCGCCGGGCACGCCCTTGTAGATGACGACACGATGCCGCGCGAAGCCGACGTAATAGGAGCGGCGCGCGTACCAGGCGACGCCGCCGGTCGCGAGCCCGAGGATCACGACGAGGGGGAGGAACAGGATCAGCGCGCTGCGCACGCGCGCCCCGAAGCTTCGGTGCACCCGAGGCGGTGCGGGCGCGGGCGGATCGGGCGCGGGAGCCATGGTGCGGCGCGGCTCGGGTGGCGCGACGAGTTGGTCGGGATCGGGCGCGGAGGCGGGATCGACTTCGAGCACGTCGATCACGACGACACTTGTGTTGTCCTCGCCGCCGGCGCGGTTGGCGGCGTCGACGAGAACTTCGGCCGCGCGTTGCGGGTCGGTTTCACTACGCGCGAGGCGCTCGACGTCGCGTTCGCGAACCATCGTGGTGAGCCCGTCGGAGCAGAGCAGGACGCGGTCGCCCGCCTCGACGGGGAGCGTGTAGAGGTCGACGTCGACTTCGGTGTCGACACCCAGCGCGCGCGTGACGATGGCGCGTTGCGGATGCGACTCGGCCTGCTCGGGTGTGAGCCGGCCTTCGCGCACCAACTCCTCCACGAGGCTGTGATCGTCGGTGATGCGGCGCAGCGTGCCGTCGTGCAGGACGTAGGCCCTCGAATCGCCGACGTGACCGATCAACAGCTGCCGGCCGCCCGCGACGACGACCGCCGTCAGTGTCGTGCCCATCCCGGTGAGGTCGGGGTCACCCTCGGCGCGCTCGATCACCGCGGTGTTGGCCTTCACGATGGCTTCTTGCACGGACTGACCCGCCGCCACCGCCGCGCGAAGCGCTTCGATGGCCGTGCGGCTCGCGACCTCGCCGCCTCGGTGCCCGCCCATGCCGTCGGCGATCGCGTAGAGCACGTGCACGTCGTCGACGAGGTAGGAGTCTTCGTTGTTGCCCCGAACGAGCCCGGTGTGCGTCGAGGATCCGGCCGCCAGCTTCATCGATCGACCTCGAGCACGGTCTCGCCGACTTGCACGCGCGCACCCTTCGCGACCCGCGTGGCCTCGTGTACCTGCTCGCCGTTCACGAAGGTGCCGTTGCGCGACCCGAGATCCTCGACCCACAGGATGCCGTCGCGGTCGATCGCGCGCGCGTGCACCTGCGAGACGAAGGTGTCGAACGCGAGCGGCACGGTGCAGCCACCGCCGCGGCCGAGCGTGGCCTCACCGTCGATCGCGAACACCGAACCTGCTTCGGCCGGCGGCTCGACCAGCACCAGCCGCCAGGGCTTCCGACCGCGACCGCCGCGTGCCGGCGCGGCGGCCGGTTCGGACGTGACGCGAGCCGGCGCGGGCGCGGGCGTGCCGCGCAGCTCGCGGGCGACGATCCAGACGACCCGCGCCAAGAACAGGTACAGCACCGCGAGCAGGCAGAACTTCAAGAAGGTGAGAATGGGCTCCGACACCGACCGTTACGACTCCTCGTAGCGGATCGCGGTTTCACCCACGCTGATCACGTCGCCGTCGGCGAGCGTGTGCTGTTGCACCTTGACCCCGTTGACCTCGGTGCCGTTGAGCGACTTCAGGTCGACGACCTCGTAGCCCTGGTCGGCCCGCCGGAACTCGGCGTGATGGCGCGAGACCTGCGAGTCGGAGAGCGGGATGGCACAGTCGGGGAGGCGCCCGACGCGTACGGGCTCGTCGCCGAGCGCGACGCGGCGGCCGTCGGGCAGCACCAGCGTGGCGCCCGGGCCCTCGGCGCCGGCGACGATCGTGGCTTCCACGTCGAGATCGCCGATGCCGGCGCTCGGGTCGCCGACCACCGTCACTTCTACCGGCCCGACGAAGTGGTAATGCGACTCGCGGGCACTCTCACGCACGGTGTCGGCGAGCTCGGTCACGAGGGCCTCGTGGAAACCCTCGAAACGCTCGAGGTCGGCTTCGGACACGTGCACGACGAAGTGATTCGGTACGACGGTGCCGCGCACGCCGAGCGTGCGACCGGCGTCGAGCTCGCGGACGAGCCGATGGCCGATCTCGACGGGTTGTAGGCCGCTGCGGAACGCCTTGCCGAACCCACCCTCGACAAGCCGTTCGAGCCTGCGCTCGAACCGCTGGAGTCCCATTGCGATCGATCGTAATCGGTGCCCATGAGCTAGCCTCGTCCGCTCACGCGCGAGTGGCGGAATTGGCAGACGCGCAGGATTCAGGTTCCTGTGCCCGCAAGGGCGTGGGGGTTCAAGTCCCCCCTCGCGCACCAGATGACGATTGCTCGAGCCCCGGCCAGGGGAGCGAGCGCTCGGCGATCGCCGCGGTCTCGTTTGCAACTCAGTTGCTCGGCGCCGCGTTGATCCGCCGGGCATCCGGTGGGAAACTGTGCGCCGGCACTTGGGGGCATGTGGTGCGACGGATCGGCTTCGCCTTGCTCGCGGTGGTCGCGCTCTGGTGGGCGGTTGCGCCCTCGGGTGCAATCGCGGTGAGTGGCGCCGCGTCGATTGGTGTTCCGACGATCGCCGCCGGCGGTCCCGACACGTGCGCGGTCCTGGCCGACGGAACGGCGAAGTGCTGGGGCGACAACTCCGACGGGCAGCTCGGCAACGGCACCTTGAACGGGAGTGCCGTTCCGGTCACCGTCGAGAACGCGGCGGGCACGGGACCGTTGACGGGGATCGCCCAGATCGTGATCGGTGGCGGCGACGCGTGCGCGCGCATGAGAGACGGCACCGCGCAGTGCTGGGGCGAGAGCGCCGACGGTGCCCTCGGAGCCGGCTCGAGCGTCCTCGCCGACCAATGCCCGCCCGACTCCGGCTTCCCGACGTGCATCATGTTGCCGGTGACCGTCGAGAACCCCTCGGGGACCGGGCCGCTCACCGGCATCGCGCGCCTGGTGACCGGCGGCGGTCAGACGTGCGCGGTGCTCGTGGACCGCACGGCCCGCTGCTGGGGCGACAACTACGTCGGCCAGCTCGGGATCGGCAACAACTTCGGCCCCAACGCCTGCGACACCGGGCTCGACTTCGCGTGCAGCTGGTTGCCGATCACTGTCGAGAACCGCGCGGGTACGGGGCCGTTGACCGGAGTCACCGGTATCAGCGTGAACGGCTCGGACACGTGCGCGAGCTTCGCGAACGGCACGGTCGACTGCTGGGGCGACAACGAGGACGCGCAACTCGGCATCGGAACCGCGACCGGTCCCCAGATCTGTGACCTCGGCGGGCCGTCGGTCGCGTGCAGCAAGCTGCCCGTCGTCGTGAGGAACCACACGAATGCCGCGCCGCTGACCGGCGTCGTTCAGACCTACACCGGTGCACTCGCGACGCGCACTTGCGCGCGTATGAGCAACCGCACCGTCCAGTGCTGGGGCGCCCATCCGACCATCGTGAAGAACACAGCCGGCACTGCCGCGCTACAGAACGTGGTCGCCATCGCAGCCGGCAACGCACACTGGTGCGCCCTGCTGACCAACGCGACCGTCAAGTGTTGGGGCGCGAACGACAACGGCCAGCTCGGCGACGGCACGAGAGCCGTCCGGACGCGACCGGTCGCCGTGAGAGGAGTCGCACACGCCGTCGCGATCGCGGCCGGCAGTGAGCACTCGTGCGCCGTGTCGGCCGACGGCACCGTCAGGTGCTGGGGCCAGAACACGTTCGGTCAGCTTGGAAACGGCACCACCACGACGCGCTCGACGGCACCGGTTGTCGTCAAAGGTCTCGATTAGGTCGAAGCGATCTCGCGACCTTCAGGTCGTGGCGCCGAAGGCGCCGGCTGCGCGCGCGGCGGCGATGCGGTCGTCGTCCCAGCCGAGCACGTCGTGCAACACCGACTCCGTGTGCTGGCCCACCGTCGGTGCCATCGTGGGCTCCGGCAGCGTCTCGCCGACGAACTTGATCGGCGTGGGCAGCATGTCGGCGCCCACACTCGCCGCCGGGATCCACGGCATGCGGTCGCGGAACTGCGGGTCGGCGCCGAGCGTCTTCGGCGTGTTCGACGGCGCGATCGGCGTGTTGTGCTCCATGCCGAACTCGAGCCACTCGGCCGACGATCGCGATGCGAAGATCTCGCGCAAGATCGCGCGGAGCTCGGTGTTGCCGCGCGCGTGATCGCCGTACTGCGCGCCGGGCCACTTCTCGAACAGCTCGGGCCGGCCCACTCCTTCGCAGAAGTTCTTCCAGAACTCGCGCTCCGACGCCATGAACAGGACGTACCCGTCGGTGGTCGCGTAGAACTGGTAGCGCACTCCCGACTCCATGCCCGCGGTGCCGGGCGCGCGGCGCTCGTAGTTGTCGGCGGCGTTGCCGGTGACTTCCGACTCGGGCCGTTCGTAGGCCTTGTACGTCTCGCTCCGGAGCCAGTCGATGGCCGCGGCCGCGTCGGACTGCGCGATCTCGAGCTGGCAGCCCTCGCCGGTCTCGCGGGCGCGCAGCACGCCGGCCAGGAGCCCCAGCGCGCCGAACACCGGCCCCGCGTTGATGCCGATCGACACGTGCTCGGGCATGTACGCGTCGCCGTTCTCGTCGACCTTGGGCGCCACGATCCCCGCCCAGACGTCGTAGGCGATGCCGTGGCTCGGCATGTCGCGGTAAGGGCCGGTCATGCCGTAGCCCGAGATCGTCACGAACACGATCTTGGGGTTCACCGCGCGCAGGGCCTCGAACCCCAGGCCCCGGCGTTCGAGTCCGCCCGGACGCATGGCTTCCACGACCGCGTCGGCATCGCGCGCCAACTCGAGGAACGCCTCGCGCCCGGCGTCGGTGCGCAGGTCGAGCACGATGCTGCGCTTGCCCCGGCTGATGTGGAGGAACAGCAACGAGACGCCGTTCACGATCGGCCACGTCATCTGGCGCCCGTAGTCGCCTTGCGGCGGCTCGACCTTGATGACGTCGGCACCGAGATCGGCGAGGTTCGTGGTGAGCGCGCCCGGCCCGAGCATCGAGACTTCGACGACTCGCAGGCCGGCCAGCGGAGCAGCGTTGTGAGACATGGGCGCCGACGTTAGCGATACCGACGCGGCTCCTTCATTCCGGCGTGAGCTGCGGGTCTGTGAGAACCCTGGCTCACGCCGGTTCGGGGGTGGTGAGGCGGCGCATGGTCGCGTCCGAGGTGTACACGAGGATGCGTTCCGTCGCGTCGCGCCGCGTGCGCGCCTGCTGGTCGGCCAACGTCACCAGGTCGTTCGCGAGACCCGGCTGCCGTGACGGGTTGCAGGCGTCGACGTTCGCGGTGACGACCTGCAGCTTGGCCGCGGTCGGGAGTGCTTCGTTCACCGCGTCGCGCCCCGAGCGGGCGCTGTGGGACACGAGGCGGTGCAGCTCGGTCATCAGGCGCTCGATCTCGGCGCGCGCATCGTGCCCGCGAACGGGTTCGGCGAGCTGCTCTGGTTGGGTCTGCATCGCCACCTTGGCTTCCCCCGCGGCCCAATCGTGATTTGGTATCGGCGGCGCCGGCCGAGATTCTGAAGCGGGGCGACCGGCGGCCCGGCGGTCAGTTCGAGTTGCTCGCCAGCGACACGATGAAGATCAGGATCCAGAACGCCGACGCGACGAAGCCGAGCACGATGCCGGCCGTGGCCATGCCCGTGCCGGTCTGCTGACCGTTCGACTGGTTGATCTGGTGGCGGGCGACGAACCCGAACACGATCGCGATCACGGATCCGATCCCGCAGAACGCCCAGCCCACCAAGCCGAGCACGAGGCTGGCGACGGCCATGCCGTTCGTCCGCGGCGGCGCGTATCCGTAGCCCGGCCAGGCGCCGGGCGCGCCGGGGTAGCCGCCTCCGTACGGCGGCGGGTATTGCGGGGGCGGCGCACCGTAGGCGGCCCAGGGGTTCTGGTCGGGCGGTGGCGTCAGCTGCGGCGGCGCGAACGGGTCGGGGGAACCGGCGGCCGGCGGAGGCGGCGACGACGGAGGCGGGCCCCACTGGGCCGGTGGGCCGGCGGGAGGGCCCCACGGACTCGGCGCGCCCGCCCCGGGCGGTGGCGGTGGCGGTAGCGGTAGCGGTTGCGTGGCCGCGGTCTCGGCCGTCGCGGGCGCGGGCGTCACGGCCGTTCCGCACTTGCCGCAGAATCGACGGTTCTCGGCGACGGCGGCCCCGCAGTTGGGACACGTCATGTGCTCTCCGTTCGCGCGGCCCGCGGCCGGTTAGTAGTCGATGCCCTTCTTGGCAAGGATGCCGGCGTCGTAGGCGTGCTTGACCTTGTGCATCTCGGTGACGGTGTCGGCGACGTCGATCAGCGCGGCCGGTGCGTCGCGGCCCGTCGCCACCACGCTGACTTGCGGCGGCCGGTTCCGGATCGTCTCGACGACGTCGTCGGTGTCGATCCATCCGCCCATCATCGGGTACGTGATCTCGTCGAGCACGACGAGCCGGTGCTCGCCGGCTTGGATGATCGCCTTGGCTCGCGCCCATGCTTCCTGCGCGACCGCTTCGTCCTCGGTGAGATTCTCGGAGTCCCACGTGAAGCCGGTTCCGAGGGCCAACCAGTCGACGCCGAGCCGCCGGGCGACGTCCTCCTCACCCACGTGCCACTCGCCCGACTTCAAGAACTGCACGACCGCGACCCGCCAGTCGCGAGCGATCGCCCGCATGACGATGCCGAAGGCGGCGGTCGACTTGCCTTTGCCGTCGCCGGTGTTCACGACCACGATCGATCGCGCGGTGTGGGCGCCTTCCGGGAGTTGATGCTCTGCGGGGGGTTCGACGGTTGTCACGTGCGCCTCGGGCGTACATTTCCGGTCGTGAAGGTCCATCTGCGCGCCGCAATGATCGTACTCAGCGCATCCCTGGCATCGGGCTGTGCGGTGAGCGGCTACGACGCGGGCGCGTTGCAGCGCCATCTCGTTGGGGCCGGGATCTCGCCGAAGGCGGCGGCGTGCGTGGTCGGGCGCATGGGCCCGCGTTTCGGCGCCGACCGGCTGAGTACGCGTGCCCGGCCCGACCCGGCCGAGCTGAAGGCCGAGCGGGCGCTCCTCTCGGCCTGCGGTGCGACGACTACCGCGCCGCGCCCGGGGTGAGCTCGTGCATCGGGAAGAGGGCACGGAGCTCGAGGCCGTCGGCGGCCAGGTTCTCGGTGCCGCCCGACTCGCGGTCGATCACGCACACGACGGGACCGAGCACGGCGCCCGCGGCGCGTAGCTCGAGTGCCGCGTCGAGAATCGCCCCGCCCGAGGTCACGACGTCCTCGACGATGCAGAGCCGTTCGCCGTCGAGCTCGCCGCCTTCGGCGAGCCGGCACGTTCCGTAGGTCTTGGCCTGCTTGCGGACGAAGCGGGTCGGGAGGCCGCTCAGTTGCGACATCACCGTGGCGAGCGGGATCCCGCCGAGCTCCAGACCGGCCAGGGCGTCGATCCCGGCCGGCACCAATGGGAGGCACGCGGTGGCGATGTCGATGAGGAGCGCGGGCTCGGCCTCGAACAGGTACTTGTCGAAATACTCGTTGCTCACCACGCCGGAGCGCAGTGTGAACGTTCCCGTGAGGTGCGAGGCGTCGTAGATCCGCGCCGCCAGCTCGCCGCGGTCGACTGCGGGGTGGGGCTCGCGGCTGCTCGATGCCATTCGGAGGTGAAGGTATCTCCCCCACGGCACGACGCGCGGGCTACCCAGAGTGACTTTTCTGCGGTGAACGGTTGACCGCCTTGCGCGCGCGGGTCTACCGTCCTCGCTGCGGAGGCGGGGAGAACACCGCGCCGGCCAGCCGCCGGTAACGGCAAGCGGCCAGGCACGGAGGGTGGTGCACGGGATGACGGGACCGGGGGGACCCGTCATCCCGGTGCCCACTGCCTGGAGTGGGCATGGAATGTCGCGACTACGCGACGCGGGCGCGTGCTCGCTCGCCCAGACGTAGGCAGGACGTTTTCTCTGTATCGGACAAGTTGGTATCGAGCGTCTTGAGTGGCGCCGCCCACGCGATTCGCTCGTCGAGCGCGCGGCCTCTGTAGCGCGCCGCGAATGTGCGCGCGAGGAACGCGCGTGCGGGTTTGGCGGCGACGTTGAGCGCGCGCGTTCCGGGAACGTCGGGGCACGTCAACAACACGATCGTGACCGCGACGTCGGTCAACCCGTAACCGCGCGAGGCGTTCGGCCAATCGATCACGATCGGGCCGTTCGCGGAGATCATCACGTTCATCGGATGCAGGTCGAGGTGCACGAGCCGGTCGCCGCCGTCGAGCTCGGGCAGGAAGTCGGGCGCGGGAATCACGTGCAAACGGTCGTGCAGGTCGGCGAGCATGCGCGCGTAATGCGCCATCAACCAGGGCTTCCGGAACATCACGTCCATCATCATCGGACCGTCGATCCGCTCCATGACGATCTCGGTTCCGCCCGCGCGCACGTCGTGCACGGTCGGGCAGGGGAATCCGTGCGCGTGCGCATACGCCATCGTGTGGGCTTCGCGTTCGATCACGCGCCCGCTCTTCGCGCGCCGGAGCACGAGTCCGGAACCGAACTCGAAGATGTCGCCGTCTCGTCCGCTCGCCAGCAGCCGGCCGGGCTCGACACTCACAGCTAGACGATGCGCGACGTCTTGTCGCCCCAGTAGCGATCACGGAGCAGTCGCTTGTAGAGCTTTCCGGTCTGTTCCCGAGGCAGCTCACGCTCGAAATCGATCGCTTTCGGGCACTTGTAGTGCGCAAGCTGCGACTGCACGAAATCGAGGAGCTCGCGTTCGAGATCAGGACCCGCTTCGTCCCAATTCGTGGGCTGCACGACGCCGTGAACGCGCTCGCCCATCTCCGGATCGGGGATGCCGAACACCGCGACGTCGTAGACCTTGGGGTGGTCGATGAGCACGTTCTCCGCTTCTTGCGGGTAGATGTTCACGCCTCCGGACACGATCATGAACGTGCGCCGGTCGGTGAGGTAGAGATAGCCGTCGGCGTCGAGGTAGCCCATGTCGCCGACGGTCGACCAGCCCTTCGCGTTGAACGAGTCGCGGGTCTTCTCCTCGTCCTTGTGGTATTCGAACCCGGGCCGGTTGGGCGGCGGCTCGAACCAGACCGTGCCGACCTCACCGACCGGTTGCTCGTTGCCGTCGTCGTCGAGGATGCGGATGCCCGCGAGCATCGACTTGCCGACCGAGCCGGGGTGCGCGAGCCAGTCGGCGCTGTTGATGAACGTCGCGCCCATGCCTTCGGTCGCGGCGTAGTACTCGTCGATGATCGGGCCCCACCACTCGATCATCTTGCGCTTCACTTCCACCGAGCAGGGCGCCGCGGCGTGGATCGCGACTTTCTGCGACGACACGTCGTGGCGGCTGCGGGCGGCTTCGGGGAGCTTCAGCATCCGTACGAACATCGTCGGGACCCACTGGCTGTGGGTCACTTGGTACTTCTCGATGCACGCCAGCGCTGCTTCGGGGTCGAACTGCTCCATCACGATCACGGTGCCGCCCAGGCGCATCGTGCTCATGCAGTAGAAGAGCGGGGCCGAGTGGTACATCGGCGCCGGCGACAGGTACACGGTGTTCTCGTTCATGTGCCAGACCGTGGTCATCATCCCCATCTCGAGGGGCTGCGCACCGACGATCTGACGAGGGATCTTGTAGCGCACGCCTTTCGGGCGGCCCGTGGTGCCCGACGAGTACAGCATCCGTGTGCCTTCGATCTCCTCCTCGAGCGGCTCGGCAGGGAAGGCGTCGCGGGTCTCCTCGTAGGAGGCGTAGCCCTCGATCGTGGAACCGACCATGAGCCGCATCTTCACGCCGGGCGTCTTGTCGAGGAGCTCGGCCGCGAGGTCGCGGAAGGTGTCGGAGATCACGAGCACCTGAGCGTCGCAGTCGTCGAGGATGTAGGCGGTCTCGTCGGCGTTGAAGTGCCAGTTGATGCACGTGTAGTAGAGCCCGGAACGCTGCGCGGCCCAGCACACCTCGAAGAACTCGGGCCGGTTCTCCATGAACACCGCGATGTGATCGCCGAAGCGCAGCCCGGCGGCGTGGAAGCACTGCGCGAGCTGGTTGGAGCGGTCGTTCAACTCGCGATACGTGACGGCCTCCCCGGTGGAGGCCATCACGAACGCGGCTTGATCCGGCCGTTCCAGCGCGTGTTTTCCGGGCCACATGGGCGCCCAGCCCGTTCCGACGCTCGCGGCGCCTAGAAGGAGGTGATCACGCTCCGGATGACCTCGCCCGCCTCCATTGCCCGGAATGCTTCGTTGACGTCGTCGAGGCCGATCGTGCGCGACACCATCGCGGACGTGTCGAGGCGGCCGGTCTCGATGAGGTCGGCGAAGCGCTGGAAGTCGCGGCGCACCTGACCCGATCCGTACTTGCAGCCCTTCAGCGTCTTCTCGTTGTAGAAGAGGTCGAAGGTCGAGATCGTGAGCTGCGCCTCGGCGCGGGTCATGCCGACCATCACCGCGGTGCCGCCCTTGCGGATCATGTTGTACGCCTGGAGCGTGGTCTCGGGGAGGCCGATCACCTCGAACGCGTAGTCGACGCCGCGGCCGCTCGTGAGCTGCTGCACCTGCGCCACCGGGTCGCCGGCGTTGGTGTCGACGAGGTCGGTCGCGCCGAGCGTCTCGGCGAACTTGCGCTTCATTTCCACCGGGTCGACGGCGATGATGCGCGACGCGCCGGCGATGCGGCAGCCCTGGAGCACGGCCTGGCCGACGCCGCCGCAGCCGATGATCGCGACGGTCGAGCCGGGCTCGACGCCCGCCGTGTTGAGCGCGGCGCCCACGCCGGTGGTCACCCCGCAGCCGATGAGCGCGAGCTGCTCGTCGGGGAGGCTGGTGTTGACCTTGACGATCGAAGACTCGTTGCACGTCATGGTCTCGGCGAACGTGCCCAGGCCGGTCATGGCCGAGTAGTCGCTGCCGTCGCTGCGCTTGCCGCGCTGCGCCATCATCACCTCGAACTCGGTGTCGCAGAGGTGTGACTGGTCGTGCAGGCAGAACCAGCAGGCGCCGCACGCGGGGATGAAGGAGGCGACGATGTGGTCGCCCTTCTTCGTGTGTTGCACGTCCTTGCCGACCTCGATCACGGTGCCGGCGCCCTCGTGGCCGAGCACCATTCCCGGCATCATGGGGACGTAGCCGTTCTTGATCGACAGGTCGGAGTGGCACACGCCGCTCGCACCGAGCTGGACGACGACGTCGCGCGGTCCCGGCGGTGCGGGCTCGATGTTCTCGATCGAGAGTGGTCCACCGGTTTCGACGAAGACTGCGGCCCGCATAGCGGCCCCCCTTTTGGCTGGGTTGGTACCTCGTCAAACTACCGCGCGATGTATGCGGCGCGTCCGGCCGCCCGGCCCGGCATGCGAATCTGGATCGGCCGGCGCAGGTGCCTCGCCTACGATTCCCGCGTGTCTCGCGTGGCGTACTTCGGGCCGGCCGGTACCTTCACCGAGGAGGCGCTGCTCTCACAGGCCGACCTCGCGGCGGGTACCCGGATCCCCCACGGGTCGGTTCCGGATGTGATCGCGGCGGTCGAGCGGGGTGACGCCGACGGCGGCGTGGTGCCGATCGAGAACATGATCGAGGGCTCGGTCTCGGTCACCCTCGACACGCTGGCCTTCGACAGCGAGCTCCTGATCCAGCGCGAGATCGACCTCCCGGTGTCGCTCAACCTCTGTGCTCCCAACGGTGTGACGCTGGCCGACGTCCGCGCGGTCGTGTCGTTCCCGCACGCGATCGCGCAGTGCCGGGGCTGGCTCGCCAAGAAGCTCCCGAGCGCGAAGACTCGAGCGTCGCATTCCACCTCCGACGCAGCACGCGAGGTGTCGCGTTCGAAGGCCCGGGACGCGGCCGCGATTTGCAACGGGCTCGCGGCGCGCATCTACGGGCTCGAGGTGCTCGCGACCGACATCGAGGACCATCCCGAGAACCAGACCCGGTTCGTGCTCGTGGGCCGGGGCGTGCCCGCGCCAACCGGGCACGACAAGACGTCGATCGTGTGCTTCCAGCGCCAGGACCGGCCCGGCTCGTTGCTGGGCATCCTGCAGGAGTTCGCGGCGCGCGATGTGAACCTCACCAAGCTCGAGTCGCGGCCCACCAAGCAGGGTCTCGGCGACTACTGCTTCTTCATCGACTGTGAGGGTCACGTGTCCGACGAGGTGGTGGCCGACGCGTTGCGCAACCTGCGCGCCAAGCAGGGCGACGTGAAGTTCCTCGGCTCGTATCCGGTCGGCGGGCCCGCAGGGGCCGGGGTCGAGCGCCGGCGCGCCGTGGGCAAGGCGTGGAAGCAGGCGTCGGCTTGGGTCGAGTCGCTGCGCGCGCAGATCCAGGAGGGAAGCGCGTGATCGACCTCAAGCGGCTTCGGGCCGAGCCGGAGTACCGGCGGGGAATCGAGCGCAAACGCGTTCGGCCCGGTCTGATCGACGAGGTGGTCGCCGCCGACGAGGCGCACCGTGCGCTCGTGACCGAGGTCGACGCGTTGCGCGCCCGCCAGAACGCGGCGTCGAAGGAGATCGGCAAGGCCGCGCCCGACGAGCGGCCGGCGAAGATCGAGGCCGCGGCGAAACTCAAAGAAGAGCTCGCGGCGAAGGAGCAGACGCTCCAGGGCGTCGAGGCGCAACTGCGCGAGCTGGCGATCCAGCTGCCGAATCCGGCCGACGCGTCGGTGCCCGACGGCGGCGAAGACGACTTCACGGTCGTACGCACGATCGGCGGCCCGACCGAGGCCCCGGCGCTCGATCACGCGGCGTTCGCCGAGGCGATCGGGTTCGTCGACTCGGCGCGGGGCGCGGAGGCGAGCGGCTCGCGCTTCGCGTACGTGATGCGAGAGGCCGTGCTCGTCGAGCTCGCGCTCGTGCAATGGGTGATGCGGCGGCTCGTGGAGCAGGGCTTCGCGCCGGTCGTACCGCCGGTGCTGGTGCGCGAGCGCACGATGGAGGAGGCCGGCTTCTTCCCGACCGACCGCGCGCAGGTGTACGAGGTCGACGGTGGGGAGCTCTTCCTCACCGGCACGAGCGAGGTGCCGCTCTCGGTGCTCCGGCGCGGCGACCTGCTCGACCCCGACGAGCTCCCCGCGCGCTACGCCGGGTTCTCGTCGAACTTCCGGCGGGAGGCGGGAACCTACGGCAAGGACACTCGCGGCATTTTCCGCGTGCACCAGTTCGACAAGATCGAGATGTTCTCGTACTGCGATCCCGCGGAATCGTGGGAGGAGCACGACCGCCTCGTCGCGATCGAGGAGTCGATCCTCACCGATCTCGGACTGCCGTATCGCGTGATCAACGTCGCGGCCGGCGACCTCGGCCCCGCCGCCGCGAAGAAGTACGACATCGAGGTGTGGCTCCCTTCGGAGGGTCGCTACCGCGAGAGCCACTCGTGCTCCAACTATCTCGAGTACTCCGCGCGCCGCCTCAACACGCGCGTACGCTCCGTCGACGGCAATCAACTCGCGCACACGCTCAACGGCACCGCGTGCGCGATCGGCCGCACCCTCGTGTTCCTGTTCGAGCACTACCAGGATCCCGACGGCGGCTTCACCGTCCCCGAAGTGCTGCGTCCCTACACCGGCTTCGAACGAGTCGAACCCCGCAAGTAAACGAGCCGGACCGGCGTGAGTGAGCGGTCTGTGCGACCGCGAAGTCACGCCGATCCGAGTTCGCGTCGCCGGTAGCCTCGTGAGCGGAGGGATGCGAGAGCGGCCTAATCGGGCGGTCTTGAAAACCGCTGTGTGCAAGCACCGTGGGTTCGAATCCCACTCCCTCCGCCAATCCCGGCCCGCGCCGTCTGCGCGAAGGCGTACCCTGCGCCGCATGGATGATCGCGCGGCGTTCGAGCCAACCTCACAAGTAACGCAAGCGCAAGGGATGGTCTGCGCGCAGGTCGACTGCACTGTCGACGAAGCGCTCCTGCTGCTGCGCGAGCGCGCCAAGGTCACCGGGCTACGTCTCGAAGAGGTCGCGTTCGCAGTGGTTGATCGTCGGACCCAGTTCCGTCATGGCTGGGTGCGCACGGCCACATGAGTCCGCGCTGCTGAACTTCTACGGAGCGACGGCGTTCTTGGTCCAGGCGCCGCCGGCGTCGCGGGTGGTCCAGATCGCGTTGGCGCCGAGCGAGACGCGAGCGGTCTGCGGGTTCTCCCACCCGAGCGTCACCGCGCCACCGGTCGGAAACGGCGACATGAGCGCCGTGCGCCAGGTGACGCCGCCATCGGTCGATCGCAGCACGACATTCGTATCGCTTCCGTTGCATCCGATCAGAATGGTCTGCGCCGAAGCGGTCCGGACGACGAGCGCGATGCTCGGGACGTCGTGGGGGGCGCCGAAGGTCTTGCCGCCGTCGCCGGAGATGCGCACGAACGGCGTGGTCGGCTTCTTCCGCGCCGCGCAGAGCACGACGAACACGCCGTCGGGCGCCTCGCTGGCCGAGATCGCGACGTGGCCGGCGCTCGTGACCGCGCACGGATCGGCGACGGCGGTCCACGTCTTGCCGCCGTCGTGCGAGCGGCGCAGGTCGGCACCGGCCGTGCCGGCGAGATCGGGGACGCCGACGACGTACGCGTCGGTCCGCAGGATCAGCAGCGACGGGTGACCGGAGACACTGCTCGCCACGGAGCGCCATGCTCCGGTGCCGAGCTGCTCGCGTTCGACGTCGAACGCGCAGCCGCTCGTGCACCGGACCCGGCTCGTCGTGAGCCGGAGCGCGAAGTCTCCCGACGCTTCGACGTCGGTGACGACCGGCGCCGGTTCGCGCTTCCACGTGCGCCCGCCGTCGACCGTTTCCACGAAGGCCGGGCCGAACAACCATCCGACCTTCGGCGTCGCGAACCGCACGCCGGAGACGCAGAGCTGTGTCGCGCACGTGACCGCGGCGTCGGACTGGGCTTCGGTGTCGAGCAGCGCGGGCGTGCGGACAGGAGCCCAGGTGCGGCCACCGTCGGTCGTCTCCCGCAGCGCCATGCACACGGTCGCGCCGCACGGCTCCCGCACGAGCGCCCAGCCGTGGTCGGCGCTCACCCAGGTCCAGTCGGCGATGCCCGAGGTGCGGGGCTCGACCGGCGGCGGGGCGCTCGCCGTTGTCGACGATGCGTGCGCCGCCACGTTGACGCGCGCGGTCGTGTGACCGTGCAGCACGATCGCGGCGGTCGCGCTCGCGCCGACGACTGCGGCCGCCGCCGCGGCGAGGACGCGGCGCCGGCCGTGCGCGCGGTGCACGCGGCGCTCGACGGTGACGACCGTGTCGACGGGCTGCACCGTCGTGGCCGCGCGCGAACGCGCGAGCAGCGCGGCCGTGAGCTCCTCGCCGAAACCGTCGCGGAGGTCGTCGTCGTCAGTCATCGCGTACCGCCAGCCGTTCACGTAGCCGGGCCCGGGCCTCGTGCAGGTGGAACCGCACCGCACCCGCGCTGATCCCCATCGCTTCGCCGGTCTCCGCGGAGGTCAGCCCGCCGAGGTAGAAGAGCGAGAGCGCGACGCGTTGTTGGGTCGGCAGCTCGCCGATCGCGGTGGCGAGGTCCATCGATGCGTCGCGATCCGTGGTGTCGGGCACCCACCGGGCCTCGAGTCGTTCGATCGCAGCGTGCTTGCGCCGCGACGACCGCCGTTCGTCGAGGAGGCGCCGCACCGCGACGTGGCGCACCCAGCCCGCCGGGTCTTCGTAGGTGGAGATGCGCGCCCACGAGAGCGCCGCCTTGGCGAACGCCTCCTGGAGCGCATCGTCCGCGCTGAGATCGGCCGACGACAGCACGCGCAGCAAGCGTGGATACTCGGATTGGAAGAACGCGTCGAAGTGACGAGCGGGATCGGCTGTCACGACCGATGAGTGTGCCTCAGAGGTCGCCACACCACGAGACTCGCCGCAGCCGGGCGAACTGTTTGGGCCGGCGCCGGGAATTTCGGGTCAGCCGAACGAGAATCCGATGAACTGGATGCCCGACGGCGAATTCGGTGCATCGCAACGGGGGACCGTGCCCGGGTCGGGACCGTTGAACGGCACCGTTCCCGGGGCGGCGAGCCCGGGCATCGTCAATGTTCCGGAGACCTGGCCGGGGTCCGGCTTGCACCAGTTGGACCAGTAGACGATGACGACCGCGGAGCCGTTGTGCGGCAGCACCCGCGGCGTCATGTTGCGCCCGTACCCGGCCGGTTGCGGCTCGAGCGGGAGCGCCGCCCCTCGCGCAAAGAGCGACGCGGTTGTTCCTCCGACGTCGAGCAGGCAGGGGGCGCCGGAGTTGTCCAGCGTGATGAACGCGGGGCGAGTCCCTTCCACGCCTTGCCAGCCGGCGTGCGCGACCAGCTGACCCGCGGTGCACTTGGGTGGAGGCATTGTCGTCGTGGTGGTAGGCGCGCTCGGCGGCGTTCGCTTGGTCCAAGCGCCGTTCCACGTCCAGGTGTCGTAGGGAGTGTTGCCGGCGCCAAAGACGTTCCCTACATACGCGACGACGTCGCGGTTGGCGTCGTCGTAGACCGCTGACCCCTCGGATTGGCTCGGCGCCGGGCTCTGCGGCTTCGTTCGGTTCCAGTCGGAGCCGCTCCAGCGCCATATCGCTCCGTCGGGCGTGAAGACTGTGGGCTCCGCGTTCGGTCCGGGAGCCGCGACGAGTTGGCCCTCGACCGGCGCGCGGCGTGGGTGTTGTTGGGTCCAGCGGCTTCCGTCCCAGGTCCAGGTCTGTGCGTACCGGGTGCCGGTCGGGTCGGGACCGCCACCGCATGGCGCCTGTGCGCAGCTCGCGGTGTATGGGGCCCAGGAGTAGAAGAGCAGTCCCGCGCCGTGCGGCAACGGCGCGAGTCGTGGCGCGTCGTAGGCGCGGCCGGCCAGTACGACGTACACCGGAGCTTCGGGCGGGTTCAGCTCGCGCCAGTCGGAGCCGGTCCACTGCCACGTCCCGAAGTTCGTGTTGCCGTTCTCACCTTGCGCCGTGAGGTTCGGATGGCTCGACGGCAATGCCATCAACAGCACGGAGTGCGAGCGCGGGTCGTAGCTCATCGTCAGCCCGCCGGCCACTTGCGCAAGCAGCGGAGGCATGTGGCGCGGATGCTGTTGCGTCCAGTTGGCGCCGTCCCACGTCCAGGTGTCGTGGTGCGCGATCGGATTGCCGAGGTGCACGTCTTGGATCCCGCCGAACAGGACAACGTTTTTCGCTGCCGGGTCGTACGCCATCGCGGCGTCGTGCCGGGGCGGAGGAGCGACCGCCGGGTGCGCTTCGCCCCAGCCGTGCCCGTCCCACAGCCACGTGTCGTTCAATGACTGCTTCGAGGTGCCGCCGAACAGCACGACCTGGCCGCGCGCCGCGTCATAGGCCAAGGCCGCTCCGGTGCGAGGCGGCAGCGCGCCGTACACGAGCGGCGGAGCGGCAACGGTCGTGGAGGTTGTGGAGGAGGTCGACGCGGTCGACGGCGACACGGTGATCGCTTCGTGCTTGTGCCCGCGCGCACCGACCGCGAACGCGACGGCAACGACCGCGACGACTACGGCGGCGAGGAGCGCGCCCGCGAGCACACGCGCCGAGGGTCGCCGCGAACCGCGCGGCGAGGCGATCGGCACGTCGATGTTCTCGGCCTCGCGTTCGATCCGGCGGCCGTGCTCACGGATCCGGCGGAGCAGCTCGTCGTCGCCGGTCATTCGTCGTCCGCCGCGGTGATGCGCGACCGCATCGTCTTCAGCGCTCGGTGCAAATGGTTGCGCACCGCGGGCACCGACACTCCCAGCGTCGCAGCCGCGTCCTCGTAGCTCCACTCGAATCCGTGCACCAGCACCACACACATGCGTTGCTTCACCGGCAGCGCGTCGAGGTGTCGCTGCAACTCGAGATCGGGGAGGGGTAGCGCGTCCAACCGCGCCGAGGTCATCGGCCGCTGCGCGTTCCATCGCGAGTACCGGCGCGCCTTCGACTGCGCGACCCGGTACAGGTAGCCGATCGGGTTGTCCATCGCCGAGAGGCGTTCGCGGTGCTCCCACGCGTACGCGGTCACGTCGGCGACGAGCTCGCCGGCGACCTCGCGGCCGTAGCGGGCCGCGAGCACCTTGGCGAGGCGCGTCCGGATCAGCGTGTGAACGTCTTCGAAGTCTTCGGGCTCGACCCTCACGACGTCACGCACTCCCGCCGATGACACATATCGAGAAACCCCGAGACCGCCAGATCGTCCCACTGCGGTGGCGCACGGCCGTCGAACGGGCCCGAAGCGCACGAAGAGTGACGGAAGTCACCCGAGTTATCACTCAAGGTGGTCAAGTGCTCCTGCCGATACGCATCTCGTACGTGGGCTCGACCCGCGTGCGGGATGACGCATTGATCCGCCCGACTGTGATTTGGTCGCCTCGTCGGCGGGGAGCGAGTGGCGAACCCGGCGTCCCTTGATGGCTGATTACCAACCTCAGGAGAACGCCCAAGATGGCCACGAAGTCCTTTCTTCGTCGTCCGCGCCGGATGACGCGTGCGATCGCGCTCGTCGCGTCCACTTCCGCACTCGCGTGCGCCTCGGTCGGTCTGCTGGCGGCGCCGGCATCGGCCGGTCTGCTCTCCACGGTTGCGGGGATCCTGCCGAGCTGCGCGGCGCGCCCGACCACCACGCCGTTCGCGCCGTGGGGCGACCAGAGCTCGTACTTCCTGATGCCCGCCGGCGGTTTCGAGGCGGGTGCGACCGGTTGGTCGCTCGGGGACGGACCCAAGGTGGTGTCGGGCAACGAGACGTCGTTCGTGAACGCCAAGACCGACACGCACAGCCTCTCGATGCCGACCGGCGCCACGGTCGTGTCGCCGACGGTGTGTGTGGCGATGGGCGAGAACACGATCCGGATGTTCGTGAAGAACTCCGGCGTCGCGTCGTCGAACCTGCACATCCAGGCGATCGTGCAGAACCCGCTCACCGGCCTGGTGTTGTCGACCGGATTCGACATCAAGGGAACCGTGGGGAACACGAGCTGGTCGCCGACCGACCGCCTGTTCATCCCGAACCTGCTCGGCGGCGTGCTCGGCACGCAGAACCTCACGCTCGTCTTCACGACAACCGGCAAGCCTGCGACTTGGAACGTCGATGACGTCTTCGTCGACCCCTTCAAGTCGCGCTAGCCGACTCGTGCAGCTGTTGCGTCGCCCACGCGCGTCCTCGCCGGACGCGCGCGGTGGGGTAGGCGCCGCCGTCGACGACGTGCGCGCGGTCGACAATTCCCGCAGCCGGCGGGCGGCCGGCGCCCGTACCCACCGGCGGCCGCATTCCGACACCGCGCTCGCCGCGCTCTACGTGCTCGGTGTGGGCCTGTGGCTGCTCGTGTCACCGCCCTCCGACGTGCGCTTGTGGGTGCTGCTCGCGTGCGTGATCGCGCACGCCGTCGCGACGTCGATCGAGTTCGAGATCGGGCCGGGATCGGTGCTCCCGACCACGCCGGTGCTCGTCGCCTGTTTCTTCCTCGTGCCCGCGCAGCTCGTGCCCGTCGTCGCGATCGCGGGGAGTCTCAGCTCGTTCGCGCTCGGGCGCCTGCGTGATCGAGGTCATCGCGAGCGGTTCCCGGTGTTGATCGGCACGGTGGTGCACGCGCTGGGCCCGGCGATCGTGTTCTTCGTCGCGGGCGCCCGCGTGCCGCGGGTCGGCGACTGGCCGGTCTACGTAATGGCCGCGGTCGCGCAGCTGGCCTTCGACACGGCGTCGTCGTGGTTCCTCAACTGCTATCGCCTCGGCGTGTCGCGCCGGACCTTGACCTCGGCGCTCGGCTTCACGTACTTCGTCGATCTGCTGCTCTTCCCGGCCGGCTATCTGATCGCGTTCGTCGCGCCGGGATCGCCGGCCGGACTGCTGCTCCTGGTCCCGCTGCTCGTCCTGCTGTCGGTGCTCCAGCGCGACCGGACCCGGCAGCTCGACCGCGCGATCGCCCTCGCAACCCACGATCCGCTCACGGGCCTGCCGAACCGCACGCTCTTCCACGAGCGGCTCGACGAGCAACTCGACGCCGCGGAATCGATCGCGGTGCTGCTGATCGATCTCGACGGCTTCAAGGAAGTGAACGACACGCTCGGCCACGCGCTCGGCGACGAGCTGCTCGTGGAGGTGGGCCGGCGCCTGCGGCCACTGCTGGCCGCGCCCGACTTGATCGCCCGGCTCGGGGGCGACGAGTTCGCGGTGTTCCTGCGGGCCGAGAGCGAGACGCACGCCCTCGAACGCGTCGACGAGCTCCTCGCCCGGATCCGTCGGCCCTTCGACATCGCGGGCCTCGACTTCGACATCGACGCGAGCATCGGCATCGCGATGGCCGATCCGACGCTCACGGCGGCCGACCTCGTTCGCCGCGCCGACGTCGCGATGTACACCGCGAAGGAGGATCGCACCGGTCGGGCGCTGTACTCGACGAGTCGCGACCACTACAGCGCGGAGCGTCTCGCGCTCGCCGGTCGCCTGCGGCGCGGCATCGCCGACGGCGAGCTGGTGCTGCATTACCAGCCGCAGGTCGATCTCGCGACCGGCAATGTCGTGGGGGTCGAGGCGCTGCTCCGCTGGGACCACCCCGACCGCGGGCTGGTGGCGCCCGACGAGTTCGTGCCGGTCGCCGAGCGCACCGAGCTGATCCGCCCGCTGACCGCGTTCGTGTTCACGGCCGCGATCGCCCAAGCCGCCGAGTGGCGAAGCGCCGGCTTCGATCTCACCGTGTCGGTGAACCTCTCGCCGCGCAATCTGGGCGAAGACGACCTCGTGGAGTCGATCGCGCGGCTGCTCGACGAGTACGAGCTGCCGCCCGGCTCGCTCGTGGTGGAGCTGACGGAGACGACGGTGATGTCGAGCCCGGGCCGCGCGGCCGAGGTCATGCGCCGCTTGCGCGCGATCGGCGTGAAGATCTCGATCGACGACTTCGGCACCGGTCACTCCTCGCTCGCCTATCTGACGACGTTGCCGAACGACGAGCTCAAGGTCGACAAGTCGTTCATCCAGGCGATGTCGACCGATCCGAACGCGGAGACGGTCGTGCGCGCCATCGTCGATCTCGCTCGCAGCCTGCACCTCGACGTGGTCGCCGAAGGGGTCGAGACGAACGAGGACGCGGCCGTGCTGCGTTCGATCGGGTGCGCGACCGGACAGGGATATCTGTTCAGCCGGCCGCTGCCCGGCGGCGTGATGACCGCGTGGCTCGTCGAGCGGGGCGAGACGCTCGGGTCGAACGAGGGACGGGTCTCGAGCCGCGTGACGTCGTGACGGTCAGCTCGCTCGCGGCTCGGCCTCGATGTCCAACACGTGATGGATGGTCTTCACGTATCGCTCCGATCGTCAGTGCTGTTCGAAGTTGGTGAGCACCGGTTCGCGCATCTCCGTGCGGAATCGTTCGAACGACCACGGCCACACCGCCGGTATGCCCCGATCGTCGAGGTACCAGCTGCGGCACCCGGTGACCCACACGGTCTTCCGCGCGGCCTCGGTGCGCGCCGCTTCGAACTCCTCCATCGCCGCGCGGCTCGCACTGATCTCGCGGCACGCTCCCCGCTGAAGGCGTTCGACGAGCTGCAACACGTACGCGAACTGGATCTCCGCGACTTCGATGAGCGAGAAATTGCCGACCGGGCCGTTCGGTCCGTTGAGCATGAAGAAGTTCGGAAAGTCCGGGATCGAGATCGAGAGGTAGGCGTTGGGCCGCTTCGCCCAGGCCTGATCGAGGGTCTGACCGTTGCGGCCCGTGACGTGCATCGGACGCATGAACGCGTCGGCCTTGAACCCGGTGGCCAGCACCAGGACGTCGAGCTCGTGCAGCTCGCCGTCGCGGGTGCGCACTCCGGCCGGTTCCACCCGTTCGATCGGTTCGGTCACGAGCTCCGCGTTGGGTTGCTGGATCGCCTCGTAGAAGTCGGGAGAGATGATCAACCGCTTGCACGCGGCGCGGTACGTCGGCCGGAGTCGCTCCTTGAGCTCCGGGTCGCGAACGCTGTTCTCGAGGTTCGCGAGACACGCGTCTTCGATCATCTTGATCTCCGGCGACTCGGAGTCGACCACCGCGTTCGCGAAGATGCCGAACATGTCCGCGAGTTGATGGTGCAACGCCGCAAGTTGCGTCGGATCGTTGCGGAACGCGCCCCGCTCTTCGTCGGAGTACTCGGGGTTCTCCTGGGGCATGATCCACTGCGCCGTGCGTTGGAACAGCGAGAGCCGCGCGACGCGGCTCACGAGCGCGGAGGTGATCTGCACCGCGGTCGACCCGGTGCCGATGATCCCGACCCGGGCTCCGTCGAGCGGCGCGCGGTGGTCCCAGCGGGCGCTGTGGAACATGGCTCCGGCGAACGAGCTGAGCCCCTCGATGTCGGGATACTTCGGCTGGTGCAACACGCCGGTGGCGGCGATCACGACGTCGACCTCGTCGCGGTGGCCCGTCGCGGTCGTGAGCACCCACTTGCCGTTCGTGAACGTGCAGCTCGTCACTTCGTCGCCGAACCGCACGTGGGGCAACACGTCGTGCTCGCGGGCGACGCGCTCGAAGTAGGAGCGGATCTCCGGGCCCGGCGAGAACCGATGGCTCCAGTCGGGGGTGAGCGCGAAGGAATACGAGTAGAGGTGCGAGGGAACGTCGCAGGCCAGCCCGGGATACGTGTTCTCGCGCCACGTACCGCCGACCTGATCGCCCTTCTCGTAGACGGTGAAGTTGGTGTAGCCCGCCTCGCCGAGCTTGATCGCGCCGAGGATGCCGGCCATCCCCGCGCCGATCACGGCGAACCTCAGGTGCCGTTCGTTCCCCGATCCGTTGCGCTCGGCGGGATCCGTCATGGTCGGCCTCGTTCCCTCAGGGGATCTGCGCGCACGCGCTGATCGCGGCCTCTACTGCCGTGCGCGTCGCGAGCTTGGCGTCTTCCGCCATCTGCGCCAGCACCGGGAGCCGCTCGGGATGTTCCTGCATGTACCGCTCGATGGCTTCGGGGTTCGGCGTGCCGTCCTGGTTGCTGAGGCGGAACACCTCCTCGTCGACCGTGCCGTCACTCGCGCGATCGGAGATCACCCGGAACACCGACCACGGGACCCCGCGCGCTTCGCAGAGCTCGGCGATCGCGGCCGTCTCCATGTCGAGCGACACCACACCCTGTTCGCGCAGTGCTGCGAGGTCACTGTGCTGGGTCGTCAGCCCGTTGGTGGTCCACATCTTCCCGGCCGGAGTGTGGTCGGTCAGGCGCGCCGGCCGGAACTCGCGTCCGGTCTCGCTGTTGACGACGATCTCGGGCATCACGAGGGTCCCGATCGGCGTCTCGTTCTCGAGGGCGCCGGTGATGCCGACCACGAGCATCCACCGAATCGGTACGGCGTCGAGGAGCCGCTGCGCGCCGGCGGTGGCGAGCTCGGTGCCCATGCCGGTGACGATCGCGACGATGTCGCGTCCGCCGACCGTCCCTTCGTGCACCGTGAGGGCGCCGACCCGCGTCTCGCGGAGGGAATGCGCCCGCGTGAGCGGCGCGAGCTCGATCGGCATCGCGAACACGAACGCGATCCGGCCTTCCGGGACGGGCGTCTCCATCTCGCCAGCTTGCCGGATCGCGCGCCGCCGGGGCCAGATCCGGTGGCTGGTCTAGGGTCCGGCGCCGACGATCAGGGGAAGGAGTCGATCGTGCCCGAGCTCGCGCGCACTCGTACGACGCGCCTCGTGGTCGCGTCGATCGCGGTGATGTCCGTGCTGGGCGCCGCCTGCTCGTCGTCGAGCAAACCGGCGACGAAAGCGTCGTCGACCACGGCTCCGGCTCGGCCGGCCACGAAGCCGGTCAACACGACCGTGGCCGTCCCGACGGTCACGGGGCCGGTCACCGGTGGCGATCCCGACATCCCGATGAACGCGATGCTCGCGTCGTACAAGTCGGAGTACGGCTACCAGGAGTCCGAGTACTTCATGCAGGGAACGGCCACCGCTTACACCGCGGCCGGAGCCCTCGGCGCCGACGGGAAGTGGGCGGTGCGCCCCGGAACGAAGGCGGCGTACAAGACCCGGATCATCGTGCGCGCGCCGGTTGATCCGAAGAAGTTCAACGGCACGGTGATCGTCGAGTGGTTGAACGTGACGTCGGGGCGAGATTCCGATCCCGACTTCGGCTTTGCCGCGCCGGAGCTCCTGCGCGACGGCTTCGCCTACGTCGGTGTGACGGCTCAGGTGGTTGGTGTGAGCGGGGGATCGGCGCTCCCGATTCCCGACTATCACCCGAAGGCGCTCGTCGACCAGAACCCGACGCGCTACGGGTCGTTGCACCATCCGGGCGATCAGTACTCCTACGACATCTTCTCGCAGGCCGCGCAGGCGATCCTCCGCCCGAACGGGCCGAAGCCGCTCGGCGCGCTCCGGCCGCGGTACCTGATCGCGGCGGGCGAGTCGCAGTCGGCGTCGCGCTTGGTGACCTACGTGGATGCGATCGCGCCGCTCACCGACATCTACGACGGATTCATGATCCACAGCCGCGGCGCATCGGGATCCGAGCTCGGACCGGGCCCGGCCGGCGCGGCGCCCCAGATCGCATACATCCGCCCCGATCTGCACGTGCCGGTGATGATGCTCGCGACCGAGACCGACCTCTTCGGGCTCGGTTTCTACAAGGCGTTCCAAGCCGACACGAACCTGATCCGCACGTGGCAGATGGCGGGGACTTCGCACGTCGACCAGAGCACGCTCGACTATGGCGTGCTCTCGGGCCGGCAATGGGACAAGACGAGTGTGATCCCCGACTTCCAGGCGCTGTGTGGCAGCCTCAACGACGGACCGGAGCAGTACATCGTGCGCGCGGCCTTCTCGGCGCTGAACGCCTGGGTCGTCCGCGGTGTGCAGCCGCCGCATTCGCCTCCGATCGCGGTGGTCGGCGGGGCGTCGATCGTGCGCGACGCCCACGGCGACGCGATCGGCGGGATCCGCACGCCGGCCGTCGACGTGCCGACTGAGACGCTGTCGGGCGAGTTCGACCCGCACAAGAGCCCGATCTGCTCGCTGTTCGGATCGCGGACGCCGTTCACCGCCTCGACGTTGCAGCAGCTCTACCCGACGCACGCCGACTACGTGAGCAAGGTCGAGGCGTCGGCCGCCGCCGCGGTGAAGGCCGGCTTCCTGCTCGCGCCCGACGCCCAGGTCATCGACCAGCAGGCGCAGGCCGCGCCGGTACCGGGCTGAACGATGACCGACGGCGACGGGCGCGCGAACGAATGGATGGAAGCCGCGCTCGCCGAGGCGCGTGCCGCGACCGAGCACGGCGACGTCCCGGTCGGCGCCGTCGTCGTGAACCGCGCGACCGGTGCTGTGGTCGCGCGCGCACACAACGAGCGTGAGCTCCGCGGCGATCCGACCGCCCACGCCGAGGTGCTCGCGCTCCGGCTGGCCGCCGAGCGCGTCGGCTCGTGGCGACTCGATGCACACGCGGTCGTCGCCACGCTCGAACCGTGCCCGATGTGCGCCGGGGCGATCTGGGCCGCGCGCGTGCCGCTGCTCGTGTACGGCGCGGCCGACCCGAAGGCCGGCGCGGCGGGCAGCCTCTACAACTTCGCGGCCGACCCGCGCCTCAACCACACGACCGAGATCCAGGGTGGTGTGCGCGCCGAGGAGTGCGGGGCGCTGCTCAGCGCGTTCTTCGCAGGCCGGCGCTGACCGTCACGTAACATCCCGCCCGGAGGGATGCGAGAGCGGCCGAATCGGATGGTCTCGAAAACCATTGTGGCGCAAGTCACCGTGGGTTCAAATCCCACTCCCTCCGCAATGAGCGGGCGGCCAGAGACAGGACTTGTCGATCCTGCCTCTGGCCGTTCGCAGCCTCCCAGGGGCTTGGCGTGGAATTTGGCATGGAACTGGGAGAAGAACGCTGTCGATCCGAGAACGGCGAGGCCCGAACGGCACGTCATACCAACTCGTTGTGTACCGGCCGCGACTCGCGTGGGCGCGACGAGTATGCGCGGCCAGGATCCGAATAACCAACGATCTGACGCGCTTCCATCGGGATTGCTTCCCGAGTGATGGTGCCCGAGACGGACGTCCGTCGAGTTCTGCTGTGGGTCAACAAGCGGAAACCGGCCGGAGTTCTTGGATGCGTATCGCATCGAGGTCGATGTGGCCCCGGTGTCGATCACCATCTTCGAGTGCCGACCGCCGTGGCGTCCTCGTGCGGGCGATGTCAGCTGGACCCGCTTCCCGATCGCCCGTCTGCGGTACACGCAGTCCAAGAGGATTTGGGCGCTCTACTGGCGAGACCGCAACCTGAAGTCCCATCTCTATGAAGCAACCACGCCGACCGCGTCCATCGACGAACTGCTCGAGGAGATCGACACGGACCCCACCGCCATATTTTCGGGGTGATCCCTTCCCTGTGATCTGGGATGCCGCGGGTTGTGTCGTAGCCGGGCAGGTCGCGTGTGTCGGATTTCGGGTTCGTTGGCCAGCTTGAGGGCCGCGAACGTGTCGGGCGGCTGTCGACCAGATGGCGGCCGTCGCCTTGTCATCGGTGCGGGCGGTCGTGCGCGGCTCCGCGACTCTGACCGACGTCGTACTTCAGCCGTGCTCGTACGTGGTGTCCGCCGATCGCTACTCGACGCGGAGGAGCGTCGCGGTCGGCAGGCGGCGCGCGCGTCGCGCGGGCCGCAGCACGGCGATGTTGGCGAGTGCTAGTGCGCCGAGCGCGATTGCACCGAATGCGACGGTCGGGATCGTCGGGTCGGGGATCGCTCCGATCCGGTCGACGAAAGCATGGAAGAGTCGGGCGCCCGCGAGGGCGCCGAGCGGCAGTCCGATGAGGAGGGGGATCAACGTCAGGATCGTCGCCTGCGCGTGCATCAGGCGAGTGATCCATTGCCGATTCGCGCCGAGGCTCTTCATGATCGCGATGTCAACGCGTCGGCTTCGGGTCGACATGTAGAGCGCGTGAAGCAGCGTGAGCAGCGCGAGCACGCCGAGGAGCACAGCCAAAGCGGTAGGGACACTGCGGACGCGTTCCACGTTGGAGATCGTCGATGGGATCGACTCGCCGCCGCCTTGCGGGATCTGGCTGCCGATGCGATCGGCGAGGCGGCGGGTGGTGGCGGTCGTGGGGCTTGTGCGCATCAGGAGCGCGGCGGCGTTGGTGTCGCTCGCTCCGTTGACCCGGGCGAAGCCGGTCGGCGTGACGGCGCCGCCTTGACCGACGCCGTCGATGCCGCCTATCCCGGGCACGACACCGATTCCGACTACGTGGAATGTCGCCGCCCCGTTCGCGCCGCGGAGGCGGAGCGTGGCACCGATGTGCCGGCGCAGGCTCTCGGCGCTCAGGCGCCCGAGCATGATCTCGTCGGAAGTGTCGGGAAGCCGGCCGGAGAGGAGCCGGGGCGCGAGGCTGCCTTTGACGGTCTCGACGCGGACGAGGTCGAGGTTCGTGGTCGAGCCGATGACGCGTCCGGATCCTGACGAAAGAACCATCATTGCGGTCACGCTGGGATCTGACGCGAAGGCGGCGCGCAGCTGGGCGGGGCTGTGGTCGGAACCGTCGTCGCCGACCGTGAGGGTGTAGTTCTGCCCGAAGCGTCCCCGGTCGGTGACCAGGCGATTGAGACTCGCGGCGAACGTGGCGGCGCCGACCACGAGGGCGATGGTCGCCGTGAGCGCGGCGATCGTGCCGTATGCGGGACGGCGGCGATCGCCGCGGGTGATCGCGAAGCGCGCGCCGATCGCGGCGGCGGTGGCCGGCGCGCGACTCAGCAGTCCGAGTGGACGTCGGGAAGCGGCGGGCGGCGTGTACGCGCGTTCCTCGTAGCCGACCCCGATCCAAACCCACGCGAGGGCACCGAGCACGAGCAGGCCCGCGCCGCCCGCGAGCGCGACGAGATCGACGCTCGGCCCGGTGTGCGGTTCGAGCGCGCGCGCAAACCCGGTTGGAAACATGCCGGATGGGACGACGGCCAGCGCGGCACCGATGACCAGACCGCCAAGCGCGGGCACGGCTGCGACCAACAGGCTCTCGATCTTCCGTTGGCGGCGCGTCAACCCGAGTGTCAGCAGCGCGTTCCGTTCGTGATCGGCGCGTTGCACGTGCCGGGTCAGGAGCTGGCCCAGGGCTACGAGTGCGGCCGCCGCGATGACGGCGGCGAGGAGCCACAGTCCTGTCGCCTGTGCGTCGACCGCGTTGCGGATGTCGGCCGAGATGACTACTCCGGGAGCGAGCGAGAGCGCCGCGTGATTGGGGAGCGTGTCGAGCTCGCGCCGGAGATCCGACGCGGTGTAGCCGGGGCGCAGCCGAATCTGCATCAAGGTCGTGACAGACCCGACGTCTTCGCGGAGCAGCGAGGTCGGGAAGATGACCGCAGTGGTGTCGCTGTTGATCTCGTCGGGCGAATCGATGACGCCCACCAGGGTGGCTTCGAACGCGACACCCTTCGGCGTCCCACCGAAGCCCTGGCCGCTCGCGATCTGCGCGCGCGAGATGCTCCCGAATTTGAAACGATCACCGACGCGCGCCCCGGTCGCTTTCGTGAACGACCGGTCGGCGACGAACTCGTGCGGATCGTTCGGGTTGAGATCGCGACCGGCGACCACGTGCGACGTCAACGGTCGCACGCCGGCAAACGTGACGAGCGAGTCGGGCACCTTGTGCTGATCGCTCTCGAGGGCGCCGAACACGAACGTGTACGCCGAAACCTGCTCCACGCCCGGCAAGGCCGCGATCTGATCGGTCAGCGGTGGGCCCGATCGCTGCTGGACCGACCCGCCGAGATTGCCCCCAACGCTGGCCGTGTACCGATCGGGTGCGGTCGCCGTCCGCCGAGCTCCGGCCACGACCACGACCACCATGGCAACGACGATCGCGGTCGCGCTCGCAACGGCGACCGTCGACCAGACATGCTTCCCCAACCGGCACCAAACCCGCATCCGAATAGCGCGCACGGCGTCAATTACGCGCGAACCCGGGGCCGCCGTCCACCCGGAGGGCTCGCCCTCCTTCCTCGTGGCACCACCCCCACCGCGCCGGGCCGCCACGTGCTCGAAGTGCCGCACCCGGACACATCGCGAACGCGTTCGTCCCGGCGTTCGGGGCTCGGACGCAGCGTCGGCCGAGATTCACCCGGCCTCGAAATCGAGCTGTGACGACTCAGCGGGCGGCGTTCGGCCCGCGTCGTTAATCGGCTGCGAGTGATTCGACGCGGACGTCGCGCATCGGGAAGTCGTCGAGGTTGTCGGTCACGAGGACTGCGTCGTGGGCACGCGCGGTGCCTGCGATGAGCGCGTCCGGCGTATGGAGGGTTCGTCCGCGCCGTGCCCAGTCGGCTTGATAGCGGCCGGCGCGGGTCGCCGCCTCGCGCGTCGTATCGAAGAACACCAGTCGGTCGAGCAGCACCTGGGTCTGCTTGCGTTCCGCCGGCCGAAGCCCGCGCTCGATCTCGGCGATGTTGACGCACGTCGTGCCGAGGGTGTGGCCTTCGCCGAGACGTTGGAGAAGCGCGTCGGTCACCGCGCGCTCGCCACGCAGGTGCGCGATCAGCACCGTGGTGTCGAGCAGGTACCTGCTCAGGACGCGTCCGTCCGTCGTGTCGTGCGCACCCAGGCCGCGGTCGAGTGCCGGCTGCGCCATTCGGGGTGTCGGGCGCTGCTCACGCTGTTGGCGGTTTCTTCGAGCGCGGCTTCGAGCTCGAGCCGAGCGAGTTTCTCCCGTGCGGCCTCTTCGAGAAAGCGGCTCCGCCCGCGTTGGCCGACGAGCCGGTCCATGGCGTCGACCACCTCGTCGGCGATGACGACGTGGGTGCGTGCCATCAAACGACCGTCCTTTCGAATCTGGTATGTCCCACTGCTCGTCCCACTGTAGACGGAGGTGAAGCACCACTCCGAGGGCGTCGCGTGCAAGATTTCTCGAAGCGTCACCGCGCCCCGATCAGACGCAGGGATTTGGCGGCCAGAGACAGGACTTGTCGATCCTGCCTCTGGCCGTTCGCACCCAGTTCGTTCAGGATCGCGTTGATGCCTCGATCTTCGCCGGAGGAGCTCCTCGAGCAGGCGCTCGAGATCCCGTTCCGCGGCTGGGACTTCTCCGTGCTCGGAGACCGTCTCGTGCTCGAACCTCCACCGTGGTCGTTCGAACAAGTCGTCGACGACGCGGCGGCCGACGCGGCTTCGATGCTCGACATGGGCACCGGAGGCGGCGAGTGGCTGAGCAACCGGCGTCTCGCTCCCTGCACCGTCGCGACCGAGAGTTGGCCGCCGAACGTCCCGCTCGCGGCGGCTCGGCTCCGGCCCCTCGGCGTCGCGGTGGTGCGCGTCGAAGGCGCGATCGACAACGCCGATCAGGCCACTTCAGAGCCCCGCGGTCGGCTCGCCTTCCGCGCCGCGGCGTTCGACCTCGTCGTGAACCGCCACGAGTCCTTCGTCGCGGCCGAGGTCCGCCGAGTGTTGCGCGCCGGCGGTGTCTTCCTCACCCAACAGGCGGGTTCGGGTGCACAGCAGTTCCACGAGCTGCTCGGGCTCGAGCCACCTGCCGACGACGACTTCTAGCTCGACCTCGGGGTCGAGCAGCTCGAGCAGGGGGGACTGCGCGTCGAGTACGCCGAGGTCGGGGCGGCCACCACAGTGTTCGCCGACATCGGCGCGTTCGCGTGGTACCTCGGCAACGTGCCGTGGGCGGTGCCCGACTTCTCGATCGAGCGTCACCGCGACGCGTTGCTCCGGCTTTCCGGCCGACCGATCCGAGTGTCGTCCCAACGCTTCTGGATCCGGGCGCGCGCCTAGTGCCGCTCCAATCAACGTTTGCGTCGTTCGCAACGGGTGTCTCGGACCCGGCGCTCTGGGGCAGTGCGCGTGGCGCGATCCCTTCGCGTCGCTACTGAACGCGGTAGCGGAGGTAAACGACGCCGCTGCTGAATCGGTGCTCGTCTATGAGCTCTAGATCGGCGCGCGTGTCGGTCGGCAGTGCGGGGTTGCGCCCACCGAGGACGACCGGCCAGACGAAGAGGACCAGCTCGTCGACCAGCCCGGCGACGAGAGCCTGTGCCGCGAGGTTCGGGCCACCGACCAACAGATCCTGAGCGGCGGCAGCTCTCAGCTCGTGTACCGCGCGGGGGTCGAAGCGGCGTTCGAGCCGAGTGTTCGCCGTGGGCGCCGCCGTCAGGGTCGAGGAGTAGACGACCTTGTCGGCCGCCTGCCATGCGCCGGCGTAGTTGGCGGTGAGGTCCGACTGCGTGGCCAGGGTGGAGTCGGTCTCCCACACGGCCAGCGTCTCGTACATGCGTCGCCCGTAGAGGTACGTACCTGCGGAGCGCATGAGCTTCGTGGTGAACGCGAAAACGTCGTCGTCCGGCGGAGCCCAATCGAAGGCCCCGCTTTCGTCCTCGGTCCAGCCGTCGAGGGACATGTTCGACGCGTAGATCAGCTTCGCCATGACCGCTCCTGCATCACCGTCGATCGCTCTCGAGATCCTCGCCATCCAACCAGAGGTGGGGCAGAGCCATTCGATGATCGTCGCCGAAGAGGATTCGGTCGGGGACATCGCAACGTTGCCTGGCGTCGGCACTGGGCCAGTCGGTCACCACGCGGTCACTCGTGAATCTTCCTTCCTTCGCTCAACATCGCGACGTACGTCTCGATGCGTCGCGCTCGCGTCTCGGGCTTCTTCGCATCTTGAATGCGATAGAGGATCGCATACCGATTGCGGCCGTCGAGCGATTCGAAGAGCGCTCGAGCCTTGCGGTTCTTGTCGAGTGCTCGCCGCAGGTCATCAGGAACGGACGCGGCGCCTTGCGGTTCGTAGGCGGCGTCCCATCGGCCGTCGGCCTTCGCCATCTTGATCTGGGTCAGGCCGGCGCTCTTCATCCTCCCCTGCTCGGTGAGCCTGACCGCCTTTTCCACATTGATTCTCGACCACTTGCTCCTTGGTTTGCGAGGCGTGAAGCGTTGCAGCCAGTAGTCGCCGTCGAAGGAGTCCTTTTGCCCGTCGATCCAACCGAAGCAAAGGGCCGCATCGAGCGCCTCCTCGTAAGAAGGGCCTTTCATCTTCGAGTTCTTCTTGACGATCTTGAGCCACACTCCACTCGAGGTCGCGTGATGCTTCGTCAGCCACGACGCCCGCGCTCTCGGCGAGACCAGCGCGAGCACTGCACGATCTCTGTTCTCGCTCACCGCTCTCCTCACCACCACTCGCTACGACACCTTGGCCGCCCACAGGCCGGAGAGCTGTCGATTCCGGCGGCTACTACTGATTCACGAAGGCGCTCTTGGCGATCGGATGGGTCGCGTCGACGATGAGGGCGCCACCCGCGTCGTGGGCTTGCTGGTGCGCGTCGTGCAACGGGTGCCCACGCTCGGCGTAGAGCATCCGGACGCGTCCGTCGCCCGAGCCGTGGGGCGCGACCGGCGCCACCATGGCCGCCGCCCCGGAACGCTTGTCGACGACGAACGGGACGAAGTCGCTCCGCATGACGCGCGGGATGCCGCAAGCCGGTTCGGGATACTCGTGCACGCCCGACGCCAACGGATGATCGGGCGAGAGCGAGCCGACGTGCTCGAGCTTCGGGATCGGAACGCACGAGTTCCAGATCGAGTCGACGTAGTGGGCAACGTCGTCGGGCGTGGTGATCTGCGTCGTCAAGATGCTGGTATCGGTGTACCCGAGCTTCTTGAGCTGCGGCAGCGTGTTCTTGAAGGCGCTGGTTATTGCGAGCGCGTTCTGGCGGAGGCGATCGACCTTGGCCGGATCGCAACAGAACTGCGCCGCCCATTCGATGCCCGCCCAGTTGAGCACGAGCCGCCATTGACCGTCGTCGGTGTACACCCAAATGGACCCACCGTGATGGGCTTCAACGTCGTTGTGATCGTCTCCCGAGTCGTACGGGTTCGGATTGACGGTCTTGAGGATCTCGTGCATCGTCGTGCGCGCCAGCTTGAACTGCGGTGAGTCGGTCCGCGCCGCGTGGCCCTCGACGTTCCAGAGCAAGTGCTTGCCGACTCCGATCTGGTGCATGATGCTCACACCGGGGGCGACTGTGGTCGTCCGGGCCGAGATGGGTGCGCGTTTCGCGGGGGCGCGCTTGACCGGCCGCGCACTCTTGGTCGCTCGTTTCGTAACGGTGCGGGTGACGCGGGTCGTCTTGCGGGCACCGCGCTTGGCTGCCTTGGTCGCTCTCGGCATGACAGCTGCTCCTTTGTTCTTTGCCTCGGTCGGCTGACCGGCCGACGTGACCTATTCCGCACAACTACGGAGGCTCACAACTGCAAACATCTGCCGCTGCAACCCGACATACAGTGAATTGCCACGCTACGTCTAGCGCGACCTCCGGCGCATGGCAAGCGATCCGCACGCGCGAGATCTTCGGGCGGGGTCGACCAGTTGCGAACCTTCGGATGTCTTGCTCAGTGCGTGCCGCCGCCGGCGCCCGGGGTCGTACGTTGGAGACCGTTGTACGCCGACCAGATCTGCCCGTTCGCGACGGCGAACGGCGGATTGGCGTATCCGTTGCCTGCGCTTCCCGGCTCCTCGCCGATGGAGATCATGACCGTGCGGGAAATCTGACCGGTCGCGGTGTCGATCTGCCCGATGAGGCTGTGGTAGTTGAGCGACGATCCTCCGGTCGGCGGGATGACCTGCACCCACAATTGACCGTCACCGGCAACGAGGGCGATGCCGTGAATGCGCGAGGTCGTGAGCGCGTGGGTCACCGCGTCGATGCGAGTCAGCTGGAGCGTGCTTCCCGAATCGACTGCCGCGACCGTCCACGCCGCGTCACCCGTCGTCGCGATGCTCCAGTAGAAGCCGGCGGGCAGGCCGGGGATCGGTGTCGCCTTGTTCGTCGCCGCGTCGATGTGCACGAGCTCGAGGTCGTGGCCCGTGGTCGGGTCGGTGCCGGAGCACTCGACCCACAAGCCAGTGGCGTCGGCCGCGATGTTCTCCGCGTAGAGGCCCGAGAGACTGATGGGCGTCACGGCTCCGGTGCGCGCATCGGCTCGTATCACGCTCGTTCCGAACGCGACCCACGCGGCGCCCGGCGCGGCCGCGAGGCGGAGATTCTCGTACCGGCAGTACCCGGAGGCGCGGTTTCCGCCACCACCAACCGCGAGCACGGTCGAGAAGTCCACGTGCAGAGTCTCGGGATCGATGAGCTCGAGCCGGAGCGGCGGGGTGGCGCTCACGCCGAAGTTGTCGGTGCAGCCGCTGATGAGCCAGATGCCGTCGGAGCTCGACGCGAGCTCGAGCACGGGTTGCGCGGTGTCGACGTGTCCGACGGTTCGCAACGTGACCGGATCGAACGCGGTGACTCCGGACGCGGTGCCGACCCACACCTTGTCGGCCCCGATGGCGAGCGGCGCGTTCTGTCGATCGAGCGGCACGTGGGTCCGTTCGGCCCCGACCGGGGAAGGGACCGGGCCCGCCTCTCGCGGGCGCGTTGTGGTGGTGCCGGCGGGCGCCGTGGTCGAGGAGGTCGACGAGGTCGATGACGGCGCAACCGGGTGCGCCCGCGACGCGTCGTCGTGCCGGACGACCGCGGCCGCGCCGATGGCGGCCACCACAACGACGACGGCCGCCGCGACTGCGGCGACCGCTCGCCCACGCGATCTCGGAGTGAGCTGGGCGGTGTCGACCTGATTCGCGAACGGATGCGCGTCGCGCCAGCGGGCGCCGTACGCGCGCACCCGCCGCTCGAGGTCGTCGTCGTTCACGATTCGTCCAGCCATCCGCGCAGGCGCGCCCGGGCGTCGGCGAGCGTCGACTTCACGGTTCCTTCCGCGCAACCCATCACCCGCGCGACCTCCTTGACGCCGAGGCCGACGAAGTAGTGGAGCTCGACGGCCAGTCGCTGGCGGTGCGCGAGACGCGCGATCGCCCGTTCGAGGTCGATGTCGGGCTCGAACGAGACGGAACCTTCGGAGGCGAGTGGCGCCGGCCGTCGTCGCCGGCGCTGGCGCGCCTGGTCCGCGACGATCGCCAGCAACCACGTTTGCGGGGTGCCGCGCTCGGGCCGGAACGTCTCCCAGCGGCGCCACGCGCGCACGAGGCTGTCCTGCACGACGTCTTCGCCGTCGTCCCGGCCGGCGAGCCGGGCGGCGAGCTGGTGCATCGCGGCCGCGTGCGGTGCGACCCACTCGGCGAACTCGTCGGTTGTCCCCCTCGCCGGCTCCACGCAGCCACACTTCCTGACCCGATGGCGATACCCGTCACTCAACCCTCTACTGCAGGATCGCCGGTTTCGGTTGGGTCGGCGCGTCGCGGATCGCGGAGCTCGTCGTGCCCCACAGCGCGAGCACCAAGGCGGCGGCCGCGAACACCGTGATCGTCGCCCTTGCCGACGTGCCGAGGAGCAAGCCCGCGGCCAGCGGGCCGAGAGGTGCGATCGACAGCGCGATCGTGGTGCGCACCGCCTCCGAGCGGCCCAGGAGGCGGTCGGGCGTCATCGCGATGCGGTACCCGTGGACAACGGAGTCGGTCGACGGGATCGCGAGCGCCGCCGGAAGCATTCCCGCCGTCAACGCGTACACGTTGGGCCACACGAGGAACGTCGCGCAGCCCAACCAGGCCCACAGCTCGAGGAGGAGCACGCCTCGAGTCGTGAGCCGCGAGCGAACGAGTGGCGCCATAAACGAACCGGCGAGGATGCACGCGGCGAAAGCGGCCACGAGCAGCCCGACCGCGGCGGACGACCGGCCTTCCTGCCGGCCGATGACGACGACGGCGAACAGCAGCCCCGGCGCGATGAAGTTCCCCAGGCCGAAGAGCAGTGCACACGTTCGCAGGAACGGTTGTTGCCAGAGAAACGTGAACCCCTCGGTGACGCGGGTTCGCATCGACGCCGGCTCGAGCTCTCGTGGCTCCTCGAACGGTGTCCGCATCGCCAGCAGGGATGCCGTCGAGCAGGTGTAGGAGGCGCAGTCGACCGCGAAGGGGAGGGCGCGGCCGACGGCGAAGAGCGCACCTCCGAGCGACGGCCCCGCGAGCTGCACCGCGGCGTTGCGGCCGGTCTGCGCGCCGGCCGCGGCCGGCAGCTGGCCGGCGGGCACCGTGGCGCGCAACGCGCCGGCCGCCGCGGCCGAGAACAGCGCGGTACCGATGCCCTCGGTCAGCGCGACGAGCGAGATGGCCATCAGCCCCGCGTGGTGCGTCACGATCAGCGCGGCGAGAGTGCCGATCGCGGCGACGCGCACGGCATCGGCCGCGATCATCAGCCACTTGCGCCTCCAGCGGTCGGCGGCGAGGCCGAACGGCAGCGCGCACACCGCGAGCGGCAGCGTCCGCGCGAACGAGACCAGCCCGGCTTTCGCCGGCGAGTGGGTGGTCGCGAGCACCAGCAGCGGATACGCGATCGCCGTCGATTGCGTCCCCGCGCCCGACAGCAACTGTCCGGCCTGGAGCAGCAGGAAGTCGCGGTTGCGACGCAGCGGAACGAGCCCCACCGTCGGAACGCTAAACGCTCCGGACGCCCCGGTAGGTCAGATGAGGAGGGACCAGCGGCGATCGTTTTGGTCGAGTTCGAATCCGGCGCTCTCCCACAGGGCGACTGCGTCGGCGTTGTCTGTGTTGACCATGGCGTCGAGTCTGGGTGCCCCATGAGCCACCGCGACGTCGCGCGCTCGGGCCATGAGCGCGCTCGCGACTCCGTGGCGACGAGCGAGTGGATCCACCGCCAGTCGATACCTGTGACATCGCCAACCGTCCCACCCGACGATCAAGGTTCCGACGACCGTGCCGGCGTCATCGGCGACGAGCAACGCGCCGGGATCGCGTTGCAGCAACTGGTGCGCTTCCGCGGCTTGGCCCGCGTGGCGGGTAGGTCCCGCGGCACGGTTCCAGAGATCCACCACCGCGTCGATGTCTCCGCAGTTGCGGGGCGGATCGTCGGCATGAGCGGATCATCGCGCGCCGTGCCTCGTCGGTCGTTCGAGTTCCGTACCCGCATTGTGTGCTCAGGGCAGGTCTGACTATCGATACTCGATGCCGCCATCGGCGCCCCAGATCAAGATCTCGCGGCCGGTCCAGAATCCCGTCGCGAGGGAGTCGGCGAAGGGGGCGCGCGGAAGCGAAGTCCAGGCGTTCGTGAGCGGGTTCCACGCGGCCGCGGTGCCGGCTTCCACGATCGTCCTGCCCGTCGCGCGGTCGTTCACCTGGCCACTGAGCACCACGAGGTCGGCGCCGGTCCACACGCTCGCGCTCTCGCCGTCGTCGGCCGGTCCGTGGGGCATCGATCGCCACGTGCCCGTCGCCGGGTCGAACTCGCCGCCCTGCAGATTCGTCGGCGGTGGGCCGCAGTTCTGCGCACCGTCGGGCAGGTCGCAGAGGGGGGGTTCCGCGGCCGAGACGATCTCGTCGCCGGTCCAGATCGGCGCGTAGACATTGCGATGCGGGTCGTCGGGTGCCGGGCCGTGTCGCCACGAGTCGTCGTTCGGGTCGTACTCGACGAGTTGCTGGCGCCGAAGGTCGAGATTCCCGACGGTGCCGGACCAGAATTCCCACACGAACAGCTTGTTCCCGGTCCACACGAATCTCAGGTCTTCGACGGTCGCGTTGTCGACGCCCGGCATCGGCGCGATCTGCTTCCAACGATCGGTCGCCGGGTCGTACGCGGCCGCGTCGAGTCGGGTCGCGGCGTAGGTGTTGGAATCGGAGCCGCCGAAGACGATGACTTCCTTTCCGGTCCAGACCGCGTCGGCGCCGTAGCGAGCGGAAAGCGGCGCGGCCGAGATCGCACGCCACTTCCAGGTGACCGGGTCGAACGCCGCGCAGTCGCTCGTGTAGCTGCCCACGTACGCGCGGCCGCCGCCCCACACGAACATCTCCCGGCCCGTCCAGACGACGGCTGCGAACGTCCGGGCCGCGATCGGCGCGGGCGGGAGCGCGCGCCACGTGTTCGTGACCGGGTCGTAGGCCGCGCCGTCGCCGAACACGCGCTGGCCGTTGTCACCGCCCCACACGATCATCTGGGAGCCGGTCCAGATCGCGCTGTCGTGCTGGCGGGACTCGAGTGGAAACGGGGCGATCGTGCGCCAGCGGCCGTTCGCGATCGTCGCGGCCGACAGCGCGGGCGTCGTACCAGTCGGCCCTGTGCCGGGCGGCCCCGACCCGCGCGGCCCGGACCCGGCCGGTCCCGAGCCGGTGATCGACACCTGATGGCCGTGGTGCTGGTTGCGAGCGAGCGTCGCCACTGCGCCCGACCCGACCGCCAGCACCACGACGCCCGCCAGGAGCCGGCGAGCCCACAGTCGGCGGACCGCCGGCCGGACCACCACGCGCGCGTCACCGGAGCTCGGTGGCGCGTCGTCGGCGATCGCCTGCAACTCGTGACGGAGGTCGTCAAGGTGCATCGTGTTCGACCTCCTCGGCGTCGTTCAGGTCGATGTGCAAACGGGCGAGCGCGGCGTGCAAGGTCGACTTGACGGTGCCCGGTGCGCAGCCCATCGCCTCGGCCACGTCGTCGACGGGAAGGTCGGCCAGGAACCGCAAGACGATCGCGAGCCGTTGCCGGGCGGGCAGTCGATCGATCGCAGTGCGCAACATCTCCTGCGTCACGACGTCTTCGGCGATGTCGGCTTCGCTCGCTCGCGGGTCGCGACCGGCGAGGCTCGGCCGCCGCCTCGTGGCCACCCGAACCGCGACCACGTAGACCCAACCGTCGGGCCGGTCCATCTGCGACACCCGCCGCCAGTGCATGTAGGCGCGGGTGAACGCCTCCTGGGCCGCCTCTTCGGCCAGGAGCGAATCACGAAACGCCGCCGACAAGCCTCGCCGCACGGCGTCGAAATGCTCGTCGTAGAACGCCTCGAAAAGAGACGACCGATTTCCCACCTATGGATCAAAGCACCTGGGGCGCGAAAACGTTCATTGCCCGCGGCGAGGTCGCTCAGGGCCTGGCGACCCGGCAGATGCGCAACAGCACGGTGAGCCCGTCGGGTGTGCCCGGCCAATGCCTGACTACCGCGTCGATCCCCGCGGTCTTGATCACGCCGCGGAGCACGAGGCCGACGATGATCGCGTCGTCGGCGAAGCCGATCACCGGGATGAAGTCGGGCACGAGGTCGATCGGCGACACGAGATACGCGAGCAGTAGCCACAGCCGCACCCGCACGCCTCGGTGCAGCGTCTTGTCGCCCGCGAGCCGGCGGACGAGTCGCACGACGTCGGGCACGATGCGCGCCGCTTCGCGCAGCGTGCCGGCCTCCGGCTTCGTCGCCATCAGCACGACGACGAGGACGAGCCAGACGAAGAGCAGGGCGCCGACTACCGAGAGAACGATGCTCGGCAGGTTCAGGCGGGCCCCAGGCCGAGGTTGGCGTAGATCTCGCGGGTCGCGCTCGAGCGGTTGAGCGTGTAGAAGTGGAACGACTGCACGCCGCCGGCCATCAGGTCGCGACACAGCTCGGTTGCGGCTTCCACGCCGACCGCGCGCATCGCCTCATCGTCGTCTTCCACCGCGCGGAGTCGCTGCTCGAGCGCGCGCGGGAACTCCGCGCCCGCCATCTCCGACATGCGCTTCACTGACTTCACGTTGGTGACCGGCATGATCCCCGGGATCACCGGTGTGGTGACACCGAGCGCGTCGAGGTCGCCGAGGAACTCGAACCACACGTCGGCGTCGAAGAAGAACTGCGAGAGGCCGAAGTCGGCCGCGGCGAGCTTCTCGGCCTGCCGCTGCCGGTCCTGGGTGCGATCGGGCGACGCGGGATGGCACTCGGGATGTACCGCGACTCCTACCGAGAAGTCGCCGACGTCGCGCACGAGCTCGATGAGCTCGATCGCGTGGGCCAGCTCTCCGGGCGCGAGCCCGAGCTCCTTGGGCGGGTCACCGCCGAGCGAGAGGATGTTGTCGACGCGCGAGTCGCGGTAGCGCGTGACGATGTCGGTCAGCTCGGCGCGCGTGTGCGCCGCGCACGTGAGGTGCGCCATCGCGGTCATCGAGGTGTCGCGGTTGATCCGCACGACGAGGTCGTGGGTGCGCTCGCGAGTTGAACCGCCGGCGCCGTACGTGACCGACACGAACGACGGTGAGAGCGGCTCGAGCTCGGCGAGCGCCAGCTCGAGCTGGGCCTCGGCCGCGGGAGTCTTGGGCGGGAAGAACTCGAACGACGAGCTCGGGCCGCTCGCGAGGATGTCGACGATCTTGGCCATGGTGAGGAGCGAGGGTAGGTTCTACTGATGACCGCCGTCGAGGGAACCGCCCCCAAGGAGCGTTGGACATTCTCGTGGAAGCACCTCTACGACGAGGTGGTCACCTCGGGTTTGTGCACCGGCTGCGCCGGCTGCGTGATCGCGTGCCCGCACGACGTGCTCTCCTACGACGACACGAACGGCGTCTACAAGCCGCTCCAGATCGAAGACTTCGGCGGCCCCCGCGACTGCAGCCACGGCGAGAAGGCGTGCACGTCGTGCACCCGGGCCTGCCCCCGCTTCCGGGCCTGGGAGCCCGAGATCGACGAGTTCCTGTTCGGCCGGCCGCGCGAGGTCAGTGAGCTCAGCGGCGTGCTCAAGGACGTGTGCCTCACCCGCGCCGCCGATCCGGAGCTCCACGAGGTCGGCCAAGACGGTGGCCTCGTGTCGGCCATGCTCGTGTACGCGCTCGAGCACGACATCATCGACGCCGCGCTCGTGTCGTACCTCGAGGGCGACGGCACCACCTGGAAGGCGATCCCCGGCATCGCGCGCACGCGCGCCGACGTCATCGCCTCGGCCGGGAGCCGTTACACCTACTCGGCCAACACGCTCGCCTACATGGACCTCGCCAAGGAAGACGAGCGCATCGCACTCGTCGGCATGTCGTGCCAGTCGTCGATCCCGCCGGTGATGAAGCAGCGCAAGGCCGGCAAGGTCGCGCGCAAGCTCACCCTCTCGATCGGGCTCTTGTGCTCGAAGACCTTCGACGACGCGATCTTCGAGGAGCTCTTCGAGGCGAAGTACGGCCTCGCGAAAAAAGACATCAAGAAGATGAACATCAAGGGTGTGTTCCAGATCTGGATGCACAACGGCGACTATCACGAAGTGCCGCTGAAGGAGTGCCACCAGTGGACGCGTGAGGGCTGCAAGATGTGTCCCGACTTCGCCGCCGAGCACGCCGACATCTCCACCGGTGGCATCGGCAAGTACAACGACTGGACACTCACGATCGTCCGCACCGATGCCGGCCGCGAGCTGATGGAGCGGATGCTCGCCGACGGCGTGATCGAGGTCCGTCCCGGCGACGACGACCCCGACGCGATCGCGCTGATGCACAAGCTGTCGCGCCGGTCGCGCAAGCGTTGGCCCGAGTTCGCGGTTGCGGAGCCCGGACTCGTGCCCCCGCTGCCGCCCAAGCCCGCGCCGACGGCGTAGACGATGCGCGTTTGCGCGCTGGTGACGGATCTCATGGATCGGTCGAAGATCACCGCGGCCGTCGAGGGCGTCGAGTTCGTGCGCGCGGTCGATGCGTGCGCGGGCGCCGATGTGGTGATCGTCGACCTCGCCCGGTTCGGGGCCGAAGTCGGCGCGTTGCGAACGGTTGCCCCCGCGGCCCGGCTGGTCTGCTTCGGCCCTCATGTCGACGAGGCCGGCGCGGCGGCGGCATCCGTTGCCGGCGCCGATCTCGTGCTGCCGCGCTCGCAGTTCTTCCGCGATCCGGCAGCCGCGGTCACCTCGACCGGCGGCCCTTGATCGCGTAGAGCCCCGCCGGCAACTCCTCGGAGCCGAACGAGGTTGCCGCGACGGCCTCGACGCCGTGCCCACCCAGCAAGGCGATCACCCGCGGGATGTCGACGAGCACGTTGTCGTGTCGCTCGTCGTCGCGGCGCCACGAGCCGTCGTCGTTGCGGGTGAAGGTCGCCATCTGGCGCACGAAGTGGTCGGGCGTCGTCGGCGGAAACTCCGTGACAATTGCCCAGTCGTCGCCGACCCGGCCGACGTTCGGGTTGCCCCGTCGGGCCGCGCCGTATTCGAGGCCGCAGAGATCGATCGCGAGCAGGCCACCGGGTCGCAGCGCGCCCGCGATCGCCGCGAGGGCGCGGTCGATCGCCGCCGCGTCGGGCAGGTAGTTGAGCGCGTGGCCCACGCCGACGATCGCGTCGGCGGTGGGGATCGGGTCGTCGGGCAGCGTGACTCTCGTGACATCGTGCGCGTCGGGCACGACGCCGCGCGCCAACTCGAGCATCGCCGGCGACGCGTCGGTTGCGATCACCCGGCAGCCCGCGTCGACGAGATATCGCGTGAGCAGCCCGCTGCCACACCCGACCTCGACGACGAGACCGTCGCGCTCGCGTACGGGCGCGAGCCCGGCGAGTATCCCGGGCGCACACGCGTCGGCGTGGAAGCCGAAGCCGAGATGATGTATCCGCGCGAGGTCGTGGCGGTAGTAGGGCGCTTCGGGCTCCACTTACTCGAACAGGTCGGGCTGCTCGCGCGTGATCATGTCCCAGAGGGGCCGGAACGACACGTGGCACGCGACCGGCGTGCCGACCTGCTTGTAGGTCTTGCGGGCCATGTCGGCGTCGATCAGCACCGGCGTGCCCGCGGCCTCCGCGAGGAGCTGGGCCTGGCACGAACGCTCCATCGTGATGAAGGTCCACACCGCGGCGTCGACCGAATAGCCCGTCGTGAGCAGGCCGTGGTTGCGCAGGATCACGGCTTTCTTGTCGCCGAGGGCCGCGGCGATGCGCTTGCCTTCCTCGAGGTCGAGGACCACACCGGTGAAGTCGTCGAAGAGGCCGTGGTCTTCGAAGAACGCGCACGCGTCCTGCGTGATCGGGTCGAGGAGGCGACCCAACGACGACCACGACTTCCCGTAGATCGAGTGCGAGTGCGCGGCCGCGACCACGTCGGGGCGGGCGGCGTGCACCTGCGAGTGGATCGCGAACGCCGCGGCGTTGACCATCGCGTCGCCCTCTACGACCGTGCCCGAGTGATCGACGCAGATGAGGTCGGAGACGCGCACGTGCTTGAAGTTCATTCCGAACGGGTTGACCCAGAACCGGTCGGCGTGTTCGGGATCGCGCACCGTGATGTGGCCGGCGACGCCTTCGTCGAAGCCGAACTTGCCGAACAGCCGGAACGACGCGGCGAGCCGCTGCTTGCGGTGCAGCCGCTCCTCCTCGACCGTGTCGAACTTCGGAAGGAACGCCAGATCGGGAAGCAAAGCAGTCATGGCCAAATGTTAGGCCGTCCGGGTCCGGACTACTCCGTGCGCAACGCCTCAGCGGGTCGGATCCGAGCGGCCGATCGGGCGGGCCCGGCCGCGAGCACGTTCGCGAGGGCGAGGGCGGCGGGCACCACGAGCACGACCGAGAGCAGCGCCAGGGGTGGCACGTAGACCACCGGGAAGTTGTGCGCCAGCCAGCGCCAAACGAGCCGGCCGGAGACGATCCCGAGCGGCACGCCCACGACCACGCCGCCGGCCGCGAGCAACGTCGATTGCCATGCGATGGCGAGGCGCGTCTGGCGGCGCGTGAAACCGATCGATCGCAGCACCGCGAGCTCGTGGCGCCGGCGCCGCACCGTTGTGACGAGCGCGTGCGCGACCGTCGCGGTGGCGAGGAGCGCGAAGAACACGCCGAGGGCGAGCGGGAGCGAACGCAGATCACCCAAGGTCGACACCGCGGTCGGCAGCGTGACGCGCGCCGATTCGGAGGTCGCGTTGCTCTTCTCGCGCGCAGCCAGGTGGTGTTCTGCCGCGGCCACGTTCGCCCCCTTCGCCCACTTGACGAGCACGTAGTCCTCGAAGACGTTCGGGTCGAGCTTGGCGACCGGCCCGACCGCCGCTTGGAGCCCGGCGAGCGTCAGCAGCGCGCTCTGGTCGTAGTCGGTGTGCGAAGAGGCGGGAACGAGCGCGACACCCACGACAGTGTCGGTGTGACCCAACGTGTTGCCGACCGCGACCCGGTCACCGATGTGCAGCCCGAGAGCGTGCAACGTGCCGGGGCCGAACGCGATCTCGTCGGCGGATCTCGGCGCTCGTCCGTTCAGGATGACGGGTGAGATGTTGCCCTTGACCGTGTCGATGGCCCAAGTAGGGGTCGTGACTCCCTTGATGGGGACGTTGCGAACCCAGAGCGCGTGCATCACCGACGAGACCGCGCGGTCGTGGGTGATGAACGAGAGATCCTTCGCCGGCACTGCGCCCTCGCCCGAGGCCACCACGTAGTTCCAGACGATCCCCGAACGCTGGGGGTCGTGGGCCGCGTCGGCGAGCCCGGCGCGGAACGTGAAGCAGCCGACGACACCGAGCACGCCGACCATGGCGCCGATCAACGCCGATCGCACGGGAACCGCGCGCCGGCCCCGACCGGGCTCGACCGCGAGGCGCGACCCGATCGCGAGCGCCGGGGGAAGCCCTGCCAGCGTCGCCCATTTGCCCACGCTCGACGGCGCCGCCTTTCTGGCCCGACGCCCGGAAGTGGTCCAGAGTGCCGACGTCACCGCGATCCCGAGCACCGTGACGAACGTTGCCGCCGCGGCGAGCACCAGCACCGACCAGTCGGCGTGGAACCCGAGGTCGAGGTCGTAACGTCGGGCCTGGCTGATCGGGAACCTCGGAGAGAGCACGATTGCGAGACCGACGCTCACCGCGCCGCCGACCGCCGCGGTGACGGTCGCCGGCAGCACCATCGCGCGTATCGCGGTCTTGCGATCGGCGCCGAGGGCGCGCCAAGTGTCGAGGTCGGCGGCACCGGCGTTGACGGCTCGCGCCAACGCCTGGCCGACGAGCACGCCCCCGCCGATCAGCACCGCGAGCGCGAACAGGAGCAACCCGTCGCGTTCGACGCGCGTGATGTTCTGGATCTTCGGTATTCCGTCCAGGTCGGAGGCGCTCTCGATGTTCACCGGATGCCCGACGATTCGCTGCACATCCCGCTGGAACCGGGGAATGTCGGCCTCGCCCCCCTTGAGCGTGACGAACTCGTTGAGGAATCCGACCAGGCGGTGCCCGTACTTCGCGTAGAAACCTCCCGACGTCGACCAATTCAGCGAGCTGTCCACCGATTTGGCGATGCCGACCACGCGTAGCGTTTGGCGAAAGTTGGGGTTGACGCCGGGCGCGAGCAACCCGGGAGGGAGCTGCGCGAGCTCGGCGGGGGACGCCTCCTGCGTGATGGTCATGGTCGACCCGATGTGCCGGTGGGTCGCGCGCGCCATGTTCTGGTCGATGACGATCTCGTCGGCCTTCGACGGGTTGGCCGCGCGTCCCTTGATGATCACACCTTCGAGGAGGGTGCCGGCCGGCCCGGACGCCGGTACCAGGCCATCAGTATCTCCTCCGGACGGTTCGAGCTCGATGCCGACGGTGACTTCGAAGGGAAACACCTGGCGCACTTCGGGGAGGGCCGCGACCCGGGCGCGCTCGGCCGCGTCGTACGCCGGATCGTTGGCGAGCACCGCTGCGGTCGGCACGTGCGATGCCGCGACGAAACGCGGGACGGCAACCGTGGTGCGCCGGGCTCCGGCCACGCCGGCCGCGGCCAGCCCGAAGGTCGCGCCCGTGAGCATCCCGAGCACGATCCACGCGCGCCATCGCGTGCGCAGCTCGACGCGCGCCCACATCCACGCCGCGGTCACGAACGCCGCCTGGTCTCCACGTCGTCAGCCAAACACAGGTGGCCGACCCGGGCGAGTGTGCGGACCTCCCGAGCGCGGGGGTGCTGGCCCACGGCGAGTCGAGTCCCGTACGACCGTCAGATCGTCGGCCACGGGTAGGAGTGGTAGTCGCGGTCGGCGTCGGGATACTCGCCGACTGCCAGCAGGTGGCCGACCCGTGCTTCCAGGGCGTCGAGCTCGAAGCGGTCGAGCAACGGCGCGAGGCGATCGCCGAGGTCTCCGCGCAGGTCGTCGGCCAGGCGGTGCAGGTCGGCGCACACGGCGGGTGGGATCGGCTCGCACGCGAAGTCCCAGATGACGGTGCGCACCTTCCATTGCGCGTGGAACGACACGCCGTGGTCGATGCCGAAGATGTCGCCGGTCTCGGTCGCGCGCAGGCAGTGACCGCCCTTGCGGTCGGTGTTGTTGATCACGATGTCGAACGCGGCCATGCGCCGGAACTCGTCGCCGTGGGAGGCCAGCAACGTGAAGTAGTGCTCTTCCGGATCGTGGTGGATGAACCGCTGCATCATCCCGAGGCCGACCGGACCGTCGCGCAGCACCGTGTCGGGCACGATGCTCCAGCCGAGCTGCTCCGAAACTTCGCGAGCCGCGACCTCGCGGTTGCACAACGTGCCCCGCGGGAAGTCCCAGAGCGGACGTTCGCCGCGCTGCGGCTTGTAGATCGCGAGCAGCCGGTCGTCGCCGAGCGAGAGGCACACGAGGAACGTAGCGTTCGACGACCAGGGCATCCGACCGAGGACTTCGACCTCGCCGTCGCGCAACACTGCGCGCGCGGTCGCTTCCTCGAGTGGCTCGATCTGGGGCCAGCCCGATCCGTCGGACTCACTCACAGGGCGTGCGCTCAGTTCATCCGCGGACAGATGTGCCCGTCGGGATCCATCGGGAAGTCGCACAGCGGGCACTTCGGCCGGCCGGCCGACACCGCGACGATGCCGTTGGCGAGCATGGCCCGGATCTGGGCGCGGGTCGCGTAGAGGCGGGCGATGTGCCCTTCGCTGTCTTCGATCGCGGGCGGCGCCTCTTCGTCTTCTGCGGCCTGCTCGCGCAGCTCCAGCAGCACGAGGGATCGCTCGGGGTCGAATCCGATGCCGATGAGGCGCGCGCGGAACAGCGGTTCGTCTTCCTCGACGCCGGCGGGCGCCACCGTTTCCATCGCGCCGGGCTCCTCGGGGTGTTCCTCGGCGATGCGGTCGAGGAATTGCTCCGCTTCGGCCGCCAGCAGCGCTACTTGTTCCTTCTCGACGAGCACCGACAGCATCGCCTCGCCCTTGCGGGCCTGGATCACGAACGTGCGCGCGCCGGGCCGGCCGAACGCGCCCGCGCCGATCGCGTCGACCGGATCGAATTCGATCGCGTCGGTCATGGCGTCGGTGCGGGCTCGGGCGCCGGATCCGGTTGCGGTTCCGGCACGAGATCGGCGAGGCCGCCGGTGTCGTTGCACTTCACGAGCAGGGCGCCGTAGGCGTGGAAGTCGAGCACGGTGACCGATGCGGGGCTCACGTGCAGACGCTGGAACAAGTCGAGGTGCATGCCCGTGTAGTGCGCGATCGCGGACTTGATCGGGTCGGCGTGGCTCACGACCACCACCGTTTCGTGCGGGTGTGCGGCCACGACGGCATCGAGCGCGTCGACCATCCGTGACTGCATCGCGCGCAGCGACTCGCCGCCGGGGAACTGCGCGCGCGACGGCGCGGCCTGCACGACTTTCCACTCGTCGGTCTTGGCGAGGTCGGCGATCTTGCCGCCGGTCCAGTCGCCGTAGTCGGCCTCGATCACACCGGGCAGCGGCTTCACCTCGAGTCCGAGCCGCTCGGCGATGTACGTGGCGGTCTGCGTGGTGCGTTCGATCGGGCTCGCGTACACCGTGGAGATCGTGAGGGCGGCGAGCCGCTCGGCTGCGGCTCGGGCCTGATCGATGCCCTTCTCCGAGAGATCGATGCCGGGCATGCGCCCCGACAGCAGCGGCCCGGTGTGCGCGGTCACGCCGTGGCGCACGAGGACGAGCCGCGTCGGCGGCTTCGCTTCGTGTTTTTCGGGGGTGTCCCCTTCGGCCGCCGGTTCGGGCCCTACGTCGGTCGACGGGGCGTCGGTCGGGGAGGCATCCGTCGCCGGTTGCGCCATGCGATGGAGCCTACCGGCGAGTCGCGTTGTGCACGTCGGCGGGTCCGGGCGCGTCGCGACGTCGCCATTAGCATCAGCCGTTCATGACCGAAGTCGGATTCACACCAGGCGGTATTCCCGAGACCGTGCTCGATCCCGAGCCCGAAGACGCGCTCGACGCGCTGCGTGCGGCGCTCGCCGGCGCCGTGGAGGGCCGGCGCGACGCCGTCTCCGACGTGTGTGCTCGCTGGCCCCGCTTCCTCGACGCGTGGTCGCGCCTGGGTGGGCTCGCGCGTGACGACGTCGAGGCGTACGCGTACTTCCGTGTCGGATACCACCGGGGCCTCGATCGCCTGCGCCAGTCGGGGTGGCGCGGATCGGGCTACGTCCGGTGGCGCAACGAGACCAACCGCGGGTTCCTCCGGGCGCTCGAAGGCCTGCGCTCCGCGGCCGAGGCGATCGGTGAGGTCGACGAGGCGCAGCGGTGCAACGAGTTCCTGACCCAGCTGGACCCCGGCTGGGACCGTCGGTCCGAGTAGCGTCGACACCGTGAAACGCGCACTGATCACCGGAATCACCGGCCAGGACGGCCGCCATCTCTCCGAATTCCTCGCCCTCAAGGGCTATCAGGTGTTCGGGCTCGTGCACGGGCAGGCGAATCCCAAGATCGAGCTCGTGCAGAGCGAGAACCCCGCGCTCGAGTTGATCGAGGGCGACCTGCGCGATCTCTCGTCGTTGATCGCGGTCGTCGAGCAGGTGCAACCCGACGAGGTCTACAACCTCGGTGCGATCAGCTTCGTGCAGCTCTCGTTCAAGCAGGCCGAGCTCACGGCGGAGATCACCGGGCTCGGTGTGTTGCGCATGCTCGAGGCCGTTCGCATCGTCGGCGGCACCGACAACAACCCGATTCGCTTCTACCAGGCGTCGTCGTCGGAGATGTTCGGCAAGGTGCACGAGACCCCGCAGACCGAGCGCACGCCGTTCCACCCGCGCTCGCCCTACGGCGTGGCCAAGGTGTTCGGCCACTACACGACGATGAACTACCGCGAGGCCTACGGCATCCACGCGAGCAGCGGGATCCTGTTCAACCACGAGGGTCCCAAGCGCGGTCTGGAGTTCGTGACGCGCAAGGTCACCAACGCGGTCGCTCGGATCAAGCTCGAGCTGCAAGACAGCATCACGCTCGGCAACCTGGATGCCTCGCGCGACTGGGGATACGCGGGCGACTACGTGGAAGCCATGTGGATGATGCTCCAGCAGGACTCGCCCGACGACTACGTGATCGCGACCGGGGAGACGCACACGATCCGCGAGCTGCTCGAGAACGCGTTCGCGCTCGCGGGCATCTCCGATTGGGAGTCGTACGTCAAGCAGGACCCGCGGTTCTACCGTCCGGCCGAGGTCGACCTGCTGTTCGGCGACGCGTCGAAGGCGCGCGAGGTGCTCGGATGGAAGCCGCGCGTCGGATTCCCGGAGCTGGTGCGCATGATGTACGAGAACGATCTCACGACCGAGCGGATCAAGGCCGGTCGGTAACCGGGGGCGGATACCGGCTCGCTCGCCGCGCCGCGACGAGCACCGGATCCCACACCGGCGAGAACGGCGGCGCGTAGCCGAGATCGAGTTGCACGACCTCGTCGGCCGTCATCTCGTTCCAGATTGCGGTGGCCAGCACGTCGATGCGCTTCGCCGCGCCCTCCCGCCCCACGATCTGCCCGCCCAGCAGGCGCCGGGTCGAACGCTCGACGACGACCTTCACCGTGATCGGAGTGGCGCCCGGGTAGTACCCGGCGCGCGAGGTCGCTTCGATCGTGAACGACTCGATGTCGAAACCGGCGTCGTGGGCTTCTCGTTCGTTGAGGCCCGTGCGCGCGACCTCGTATTCGCAGATCCTCGTGACGGCGGTGCCCACGACGCCGCCGAAGATCGCGTCGCCTCCGGTCACGTTGATGCCGACGACCCGGCCCTGTTTGTTCGCGTGCGTGCCGAGCGCGATCGTGACGGGCCGGTTGCTCACGCGATGGTGGCACTCGACGCAGTCGCCGGCCGCCCACACGCCGGGCGCGCTCGTGGCCATGCGCTCGTTGGTGGCGATCCCGCCGCTCGGTCCGATCTCGATCCCGGCGTCGTGAGCGAGCCCGACGTCGGGCTTCACGCCCAGTCCGAGCACCACGGTGTCGGCGTCGATCGAGCGTTCACCGATCACCACCGCGCGTACGCGACCGTCGACGCCGGTCTCGAACGCCGCGACCCTCGTGTCGGTGAGCAGCGTGATGCCGAGCCCGCGGATTGCGTCCGCGACGAGCGCGCCCATGTCGGGGTCGAGCGTCTGCATCGGTTGCGCGCCCGCTTCCACGACGGTGACCGCGCGACCTCGGAGGTGCAGCGCCTCGGCCAGCTCCAGGCCGACGTAGCCGGCGCCCACCACGACGACGCGCCCGCGTTCGCCGCCGTCGCCGATCGCCTCGTCGCGGAGCCGCAGCCCGTCGCCGAGCGTCTGCACGCCGTAGACACCCGGCGCGTCGACCCCGGGGAGAGGAGGGCGAACCGGCCGCGCTCCCGTGCCGATCACGAGATCGTCGAACGGCTCACGGCTCTCGCGGCCCGACTCGACGTCGCGCACCGTGACTGCGCGCGCTTCGACATCGATGTTCACCACCTCGGTGCCGGTGCGCAGGTCGATGCCGTTGCGGCGATGTTCCTCCGGAGTCCGCGCCACGAGATCGTCGACGTTTGAGACGAGGCCGCCCACGAGATAGGGGATCCCGCACGCGCTGTAGGAGCTGTACGCACCGCGCTCGAACGCGACGATCTCGAGCTCGTCGGGCTCGGAGCGCCGGCGGGCCTGCGCGGCGGCGCTCATGCCGCCGGCGTCGCCGCCGATCACGACCAGGCGACGCCGGGTCACCCCACGACGGTCGCGGCCGCGCGCGCCAGCGCGTGCTCGGCCTCGTCGACGATGCGGCGAACGAGGTCGCCGGCGGGTACGAGCTCGTGCATCGCGCCGACACCCTGCCCGGCGGGGTAGCACTCCTTGTCGGGATCGACGTCGGAGGTCTCGTCGCCGCCGAGGTGGAGCGCGTTCGCCTGCACCGCCCGCGTCATCTGCTCGGGGAACTTGGTGAGCTCCTCGGGGTGTTCTTCGATGTGCTGCGTCCACTCGTTGCGAACGGCGCGGAGCGTCTTGCCGGTGAAGCCGCGGCTGATGACCGTTCCGTCTTCCGGAGTGCGGAGGAGGGCGTCCTTGTAGCCGCGCACGGTGCGCGCTTCCGGAGTCGCGATGAAGCGCGTGCCGATCCACACGCCGTCGGCGCCGAGGGCGATCGCGGCCGCGAGCCCGCGCCCGTCGAAGATGCCGCCCGCGGCGACCACCGGCACGCGTTCGCCGACCGCGTCGACGATCTGCGGCACGAGGGGCATCGTCGCGACCGTGCCGGTGTGGCCGCCGGCTTCGGTGCCCTGCGCGATCACGAAGTCGCAACCGGCGTCGACCGCCGCGATCGCGTGGCGCACCTTGCCGCACATGCTCGCGACGAGCACGTTCCCGTCGTGGAGGATCTTCACCACGTCGCGCGGCACGCCGAGCCCGGCGACGAACAACGACGCCCCGCCGCTCACGACCTTGTGCGCGTCGGCGAGCATCCGGTCGGGAAGCGCCGCGAGCAGATCCACGCCGAACGGCTTGTCGGTCGCGGCGCGCACGGCGGCCATCTCTTCGTCGAGTTGCTCCGACGACATCGTTGCCGCGCCGAGCGTGCCGAAGCCGCCCGCGGCCGACACGGCGGCGACAACTGCGTGGTAGGAGACGCCGCCCATGCCGGCCAGCATCACGGGGTGCTCGACGCCGAGCATTGCGGTGAGTCGGGTGTGCATGGCGCCCATCGTTGCAGGCCGGGCGGCTCCGCTTCCATTTGCGAGCTCCGCTGCTTCTGCGCGCCCGCGGCTACCTTGGCGTCATGAGCAGCCAGGCGCAGATCCGGAGGCCCGGAGATTGCGGCGGCTCCGCACGGGCGATAGCGGGCCGGAGGTCGTAGCCGCATGAGCATGGCGCTGGTCGGTGTGATCATGGGGAGCGACTCCGATCTGGCCGTGATGCAGGGCGCGATCGACGTGCTCGCCGAGTTCGGGGTGCCCTACGAGGTGCGGATCGTGTCTGCCCACCGCACGCCCGACGTGATGTACGAGTACGCCCGGGCCGCCGCCGGCCGTGGGCTCCGGGTGATCATCGCCGGCGCGGGCGGTGCCGCGGCGCTGCCGGGGATGACCGCGTCGATGACCCCGCTCCCGGTGATCGGGGTGCCGGTGCCGCTGAGTCAGCTCGACGGGCTCGATTCGCTGCTCTCGATCGTCCAGATGCCCGGCGGTGTGCCGGTTGCGACCGTCGCGGTCGGGAACGCCAAGAACGCGGGCCTGCTCGCCGTGCGCATCCTCGCGACCGCCGACGACAAGCTGCTCGACGCGATGGAGCACTACCAGGCCGATCTCGCCGAGCAGATCCACGGCAAGGATGCGGCCGTGCAGGAGCGACTCGGCCGAGACGCCTGACGCCGACGCGCCGGTCGATCGCGCCCGGCACTATTCGGACGACACCGCTTTCAGCACGTCGAGCTTGGCCGCGCGTCGGGCGGGAAGGATCGCGGCGACCACGCCCGACACGCCGGCGAAGAGCACGATGATGATGAGCTGCGCGATCGCCGGATCGAAGGTGGTGATGCCCTGCTTGTGCAGCGCGGTGACGACACTCCATCCGAAGAAGAGGCCGATCGCGATGCCGAGCAACGTTCCGAACAGGGCGATGATCACCGACTCCCATCGCACCGTGGACCGGACCTGCCGCCGTGACATTCCGACTGCGCGCAGCAACCCGATCTCACGTGTTCGTTCGTAGATCGACAATGCCAGCGTGTTGGCGATACCGACGAGCGCGATCAGTACCGCGAACAGCAACAGCACGTACACGAGCCCGAGGAGACCGTTGAGGCTCTTGAGCTGATCGGCCTTGTACTGAGCGTTGTCCTCGAGTTGCGCGGTGTGGTACGGAGCGAGCAGCGGCTCGATCGCGCCGCGCCCTTGTGCCGCCGTGACTCCGGGCTTGAGCTTCACGAAGATCTGGTTGTCGAGCGGATCGTGGTAGTGGCGGTCGTACGCCGCGATCGTGATCACGTAGTCGGAGAAGATGCGCTTCTTGAAGATGAATTCGACGCGGAGGTGCGTCTTGCCCGTGTCGACGAACGTGACCGGGAGCACGGTGCCGATCTTCCAGTGGTTCTTGTCGGCGTCGTATTTCGAGACTCCGATGCCGTCAGTGGTGAGAGAGGTGAATGTGCCGGAAACTGGCTGGAAGTCGAAGAGCTTCGTCGCGCCGTCGGGATCGAGCGCGAGGAGTTGGTTGCGGCTGGTGCCGATCGCGAACACGTCTTGCCGCAAGGGCGTTTCGGCATCGACCTGCGGCAACGTCGCAATCGACTCGGCCAGCTTCGGACTGAAGCCGGTCTGGAACCCGGGACCTTTGATCACGAAGTCGCCGAGGATCTGGGTGTCGATCGCCTTGCTGAAGGAAGCTTTGGTGGAGGCCGCGAACACGGTGATGAATCCGACGAGCGCCACGCCGATCATCAGGGCGGTGGCTGTGACCGACGTGCGCTTCGGGTTGCGCGCCGCGTTCTCGCGGGCGAGCGTTCCCGTCATTCCCTTGAGTGCGGGCAGGGGCGAGCCGATCCAGAGGCTCGCGCGCCGGGCGAACAGTGGACCGAGCACGACCACGCCCGCGAACAGAGCGGCGGCACCGATGCCGACGAGCTGGATTCCGGCGCCGCCGAAAAGGCCGGCGAACAGCGCGACGATACCGAGCACGGCGAGCACGCTGCCGATGACGAGGCGCGCGGAGCTGCGCGAGCGGCGCTCGATCGCGACGTCGCGGATCGCGGCCACCGGTGGCACGCGCGCGGCCTGGCGCGCGGGGATGATCGCCGACAGCACCGTGACGACCGTGCCGACGACGAGTCCGACGATGATCGCGTTCGGGTGGATCGTCACTCCGTTGCCCGGGATGTCGAAGCCGATCCCGTTCGCGAGTCCCTTCAAACCGTACGCCAGTCCGATACCGCCGACGATCCCGACCGCCGACGCGAGCAAGCCCACCACGGTCGACTCGAGCAACACCGATCTGAGCACCTGCTTGCGGCTCGCGCCGATGGCTCGCAGCAGCGCCATCTCACGCGAGCGTTGCGCGACGACGATCGAGAACGTGTTGTAGATGATGAACGCGCCGACAATGAGCGCGATCAACGCGAACAGCAGGAGCGCGGTGCCGAGGAACCCGAGCGTCTTGCGGATTGCGGCCTGATTCTCCTTGGTGATCGCGGTACCCGTGATCACCTGGATGTTCTTGTCGGAGGAGAACGTCGACGCGAGGTTCGCCTGCACTTGATCCTGCGAGACGCCGGGCTTGGCGACGACCGCGATCGCGTCGACCTTTCCGACCTCTTCAGCCAGCTTCTGCGCCTGCGGCAAGGTGAACAACGCTGCGGACGCGCCCGCGAGGCTGTTCGCGTCGCCGAACTTCGCGATGCCCACGACGGTGTACTGCGCGGCCCCCTTGGCCGTGAGCACGGTCACGACCTGTCCGATGTTGATCTTGCCCTCGTCGGCCGAGCGCTTGTCGATCACGACCTCGTGCGCGTTGGTGGGCGCGCGTGAGCCTGCGATCAGGTGGAACGAGTTGAGCGTCGGGTTCGGGTCCCAGTTGAAGCCGAGGGCGGGCGGCCCGGTGCCGGCCTTGCCGAACGTCTTGCCCTGCGCGTCGAGGATCTGCGCGTAGGGGACCTGCACGTTGGGCGAGGCGCCCTCGACTCCCGGGGTTGAGCGCACCTTGTCGAGGAACGACTCGGAGATCGGCGGCCGCAGCCCCGCGCCGAAGTTTGCAGAGAGCACTTCCTTGGCGCGAACCACCGCGTCGGTGCCGTGGTAGATGTCGGAGAACAAGTTGTCGAACGTGCTTTGGATCGTCGCGGTGAGCACGATCGTGCCCGACATGAACGCGACGCCGAGGAACACCGCCAGCGCCGTCAACGCGAAGCGCAGCTTGTGGGCGGCGAGCCCTTTTCGCGTGACCTTCCACATGGTGTCGATTCCCCGCCGCTAGGCCCCGAGCCGGCGCATCCGGTCGAGGATCGCGTCGGGGGTCGGGTTCGCGAGCTCGTCGGTGACCTTCCCGTCGGCGAGGAACACCACCCGGGTCGCGTACGACGCTGCGATCGGATCGTGCGTGACCATCACGATCGTCTGGCCGAACTCCTCGACTGCTTGCTTCATGAACCCGAGGATCTCACCGCTCGCGCGCGAGTCGAGGTTTCCGGTGGGCTCGTCGGCGAACACGATCTCGGGCCGGCTCGCCAGCGCCCGGGCGACGGCGACGCGTTGTTGCTGACCGCCGGACAGCTCGGAGGGCCGATGGTTGAGCCGCGATCGCAGGTCGACGATGTCGACGATGTGCTCGAGCCACTCTTGGTCGGGGGCTCGACCGGCGAGCGCGAGGGGGAGGGTGATGTTCTCCAGCGCGGTGAGCGTCGGGATCAGGTTGTAAGCCTGGAACACGAAGCCGACACGGTCGCGGCGGATCTGGGTGAGCTCGTTGTCGGAGAGGGCGCTGAGCTCGATGTCGCCGAGGAACACGTGCCCGCTCGTGAGCGTGTCGAGGCCGGCGATGCAGTGGAGCAGCGTGGACTTGCCCGAGCCGGACGGCCCCATGATCGCCGAGTACACGCCGCGGTCGAACGTGATGTTCACGCGGTCGAGCGCGCGCACCTCGGTTTCGGCTTGGACGCTGCCGTACACCTTCGATGCGTCGACCGCCCGCGCCGAAACCGCGGTTGTGGGGGGAGTCGTCGTGGACACTGCCACTCCTCTGTTCGCTCGAAGGGCACGTTACGGAATCGTGATACCCGCCGCCTATCCGGGGCATCCCTGACCCGCGCCGGTGGGGATCCCGCCTGAATGCGGGATTTACCCGCCCGAAGTCTCGGCCGCGGGTTCCCGCCGCGTGGCGATCTCCGACGGATCGGACCGGCGCCCGAGGCGCACGAACGCGACGGCGCCGAGCACGCAAACCACCGCCGCCAGCAACAGGTTGAAGCGCACTCCGAAGATCCGCGACGCGGGGTCGACGCGGAGCCACTCGAAGAAGACCCGCCCGAAGCAGTACATTCCGACGTACAACGCGAACGCTTGCCCCTTCTGCACGGTTCGGTGACGTTCGACCCAGACGATCGTTGCGAACACGAGCAGGCACCAGATCGACTCGTAGAGAAAGGTCGGTTGAAACGTCTTGGCGGTACCGATGTAGCCCGCCGCGAGTTGGTGCGCCTTGTCGATCTCGAGCGCCCACGGCAGCTTCGACGGACGGCCGAAGAGCTCCTGGTTGAAGTAATTGCCCCACCGGCCGATCGCTTGCGCGACCACGACACCCGGCCCGATGGCATCGAGCAAGGCGAGCGTGTCGAGGTGCCGGCGACGCGCGAGGATCACGACGACGACGAGTCCGCCGCCTACGGCGCCCCAGATGGAAAGGCCGCCCTTCCAGATCTCGAAGGCGCCGACGACCCCGCCCTCGCTCCACTTGTATCCGGTGAACAGGTGGTACACCCGGGCGCCGATCACGCCGGCCACCACCACCGGCACCGCGATCTCGGAGATCACCTTCGGGTTGTTGCTGGTGCGTTGCCACCGGACGTCGGCGATCTTGGCTGCTACGAGTACCCCGATGGCGAGCATCAGGCCGTACGCGTGCAACTGCAGCGGTCCGATGTGCACGATTCCGTGCTTCGGACTCGGGATGTATCCCAGCATCGGCCCGCATCCTACGACTGCTCGCCCGTTCGCCGCCCTCGCCTCCCCCGGAGGGCCGGGCGGCGTTCAAGGTCGGCGCGTCGGTCGGTCGATGGATACGGGATGGTGAAGAGGAAGCTTGCGGTCGGCGCGCTCTCGGTAGTCATGCTCACGTCGTTCAACATCCCACGCCTGCCGTTCGCGGCGGCCGCTTCGCCGCGGGCGCAGGCCACGCCGAACGCCTCGCATTCGCCGACGATTGCCGGCTGTCCGGTATTGCCTTCGAACAACGCGTGGAACGAAGACGTGTCGAAGCTGCCTGTGCGCAAGGACTCCGCGACGCTGATCAACACGATCAGCGCGACCGGCGGCAAGACGATGCTGCACGCCGACTTCGGCGGCGGCGGCGCCTACGGAATTCCGTTCGTCATCGTTCCCGCGAAGCAGAAGAAGGAGCCGATCCACTACACGGCGTACGGCGACGAGAGCTCGCCCGGCCCGTTCCCCATTCCGCCCAACGCGCCGGTCGAGGGCGGCGCGTCGAGCTCCGGTGATCGTCACGTGCTGGTTGTCCAGAGCGGAACGTGTCATCTCTACGAGCTCTACGACGCGTTCTGGCGCGGGACGCATTGGGACGCGGGCTCGGGAGTCAACTGGAACCTGACCTCGAACAAGTTGCGGCCGTTGGGTTGGACTTCGGCCGACGCGGCCGGTCTGCCGATCTTTCCCGGCCTTGCTCGCTACGGCGAGACTGCAACCGGGTCGATTCACCACGCGCTCCGGTTCACGGTGGCGGAGACCCAGGCCGGATACATCTTCCCCGCGACGCACTACGCGTCGTCGTCGACGAATCCCGATCTGCCTCCGATGGGACTCCGGCTGCGCCTGAAAGCGAGCTACTCGCTCGCCCGGTTCCACGGTGAGTCACTGGTGATCCTGAAGGCATTGAAGAGGTACGGCATGATCGTCGCCGACAACGGCTCGTCGTGGTACGTCAGTGGCGCGGCCGACCCCCGCTGGAACGACAACGACCTCGACCAACTGAAGACCGTCCCCGGCGCCGCCTTCGAGGCCGTGAACACCGGCCCCACCCGTCGTTAACATCCGGAATATTCGGCTGCGACCTCCGGCCCTGCGGATCTGCACCTGATGAGGGTGTGATCCGACCTGGCCGCGGGAGCGAATACCCGGAGAACGAGCCGGTCTACCCAGGCGCTTAGGGGGCAATTGTGGAAGGCATTGCGATGTTGCAGCGGGTCGTCGACACGACCAACGGCGTGCTCGAGCACACCGCTCCCGAGCAACTCTCGAACCAGACCTTGTGCACCGAGTGGACGGTCAAGGACCTGGTCAACCACATGGTCGGCGGCGCCACGATGTTCGCCATCTCCGCCGAGCAGGGCTCGGTTCCCGACGAGATGCTCGGCCAGCTCATGGGCGGCGACAACGTCGGCAGTGACCCGATGGGCGCCTGGACCGCCGCGGCGAAGCGCGCCATGGCCGCGTTCGAACAGCCCGGTGCGATGGAGAAGATCGTCGCGTTGCCGTTCGGGCAGATGCCGGCCGGCATCGCGCTCAACATCGCGATCTTCGACGTCGCGACGCACGCCGTCGACCTCGCGCGCGCGACCGGTCAACACGTGACCGACACCGAGTTGCTCGAAGGCGCGCTGGCCCTCGGCCGCCAGATGGTCGGGCCCGAGCTGCGCGTCCCCGGCGTCTTCGGCGACGAGCAGGCGATCAGCGCCGGGGCATCCGCCGAGGATCAGTTGCTCGCGTTCGCCGGCCGCAAGATCTGACCCGATCCCGGCGCGGCCGGCGCGGGTGCGCCGATCAGGGTGACGACGGCATCGACTCCGGTTCCGGGCGCGTCGTCGAGTCGCGCGGTGCCGGCCGACGACTCGGCCAGGCGCCGCACGATCGAGAGCCCGAGCCCGGATCCTCCGGCGGGGGCGGCAGCCGCGCGCCAGAAGCGGTCGAACGCTCGCGCCCGTTCGTCGGGACCGAGCCCGGGACCCTGGTCGATCACGTGTATCTCGACTCGGTTACCGGCCGAGGCGACGCGCACGCTGACGGTATCGCCCGCCTTCGAGACCGACAGCGCGTTGTCGACGAGATTGTCGACGATCTGCTCGACCGCGCCCGGCGTGACGCTCGCCCACGCCGCGCCTCTCGCGTCGACGACGAGTTGCACGCCGCGATCTGCAACGGCGGCGCTCCACGCGTCGCCGCGCGCCCGCACGATGGCGGCGACGTCGAGTGGCTCGGGCGCGAGCCGCCCGGCGTCGTCGCGGGCGAGCACGAGCAGACCGTCGACCAGGCGGCTCATCCGCGTCACGTCGGCGATGATCGCCGCGATCGCGGCATGCTCGGGCTCGGCGACACGCGCGTCGAGGTTCTCGAGGCGGAGGCGAAGTGCCGTGAGCGGGGTGCGGAGCTGATGCGACGCGTCCGCGACGAATTGCTGTTGGGCGCCGACCAGTCGCGAGATCTTCGACGCCATGCGATTGAACGCGTCGACGAGATGCTGGAGCTCCGGCGGACCGTTCTGCGCGGGGACCCGCGTCTCGAGATCGCCGCGGGCGACGCGGTTGGCGGCGCGCTCGAGCTCTCGAACCGGTCGGGTGACGCTGCGTGCGAGCAGCCAGCCGACGGTCATGATCAGGAAGAGCACGAGCAGGCACAAGAGCGCGAGCTGGCTCCACGTTCTGCGGATACGCGAGCTCAGCGTCGCGCTCGTATAGGTGATCCGCACGGCCCCTTTGACCCCGTCGCTCCCGGCGATCGGGACCGCGGCGTAGATGAGGTCGGTGCCGAGCGTGTCGGAGTGCCGGATGCCGTCGGAGCTGGTCCCGGCCAGTGCTTTGACCATCTCCGGGCGCGCGGCGGACGAGAAGTTCCGGGCCGGGCCTTTCAGGTTCTCGGTGTCGAGCAGCGCGACGCCGCGCTTGTCGACCACGATGACGTGCCCGCCGGTTCTCGCGGCGTACATGAGTATGGCCGCCCGCGGCGGAGGCTTGCCTTCGGTGACCGACCGTTGGACTTCGGCGGCAATGGCGTCGGCGTCGCGTTCGACGGCGAACAGCAGGCGATCCTTCTCGCGATGCGCGAAGGTGACTCCGAGCGGGATCGCGAGAGACGCCAGCGCGAACGCGGTGATCGTGAAATACGTGACGATGAGCCGTCGCGTCATGCGGGTTGCTCGAGCCGGTAGCCGACGCCGCGTACCGTCGAGATCCAGGCGGGGTTACCGAGCTTCTTACGGAGCGACGCGATGTGGACGTCGAGCGTCTTCGTCGGTCCCCACCAGTGCTCGTCCCAGACCTCTTCGATGATCTGCTCGCGCCGCACCGCGGCTCCCGGATCCTCGGCGAGCCGCGCCAGGAGATCGAACTCCTTCGGCGTGAGGTTGATCTCGTCGTCGTTCACGTGGACCCGGCGCGTGCGGTGGTCGATGGTGAGCGCGCCGATCGTTGCCGACGAGACGCGGCTCGGATTCGGTGCACCGGCCGTGCCCGCGGTCCGGCGCCGGACCGCGCGGATGCGAGCCACGAGCTCGCGAAAGCCGAAGGGCTTCACGACGTAGTCGTCTGCGCCGAGCTCGAGGAGCAACACGCGATCGAGCTCGTCGCCGCGAGCGGTGAGCACGATGATGGGAATCTCCGAACGCGCGCGAAGCGCGCGGCACACGTCGGCACCGTCGACATCGGGGAGTCCGAGGTCGAGCAGGACGAGGTCGACGCCTTCGGTGGCGATCAGCGCGGCGCTCCCCGTTTTCGCGACGGAGACATCGAAGCCGTCGCGCTCGAGTCCCTCCACGAGAGGCTCCATGATCGCGTCCTCGTCCTCGACGAGGAGGATGCGGGGTCGAGACGAGGCCGGTGTCGTCACCGCACCATTGTGACAAGGGTTGGCAGCAGCATTCGCATGCTTCCCGCCGAAACGCGGTGACACGCGGCGCGAATCGGCGAACTCTTACCTTCTGCTAACCCGAATCGGGCTCGGCCTTGGTTCAGGTCTCCGTATTGTCTGGTCGAGAGGATGCGGGGCGGAACGACGACTGGGAGTCGGTCAGATGGATCGCAAGCGCGCGGCTGTTGCTGCAGGCGGTGTCGCGGTCGTGCTCGTTGTCGGCAGCGCCGCCTTCGCGGTCGGCAGCGGTGCCTTCGCTGCGAACCCGGTTGATCGGGTCGGCAGCTTCCAGTCGATCGAGGCCGGTCTGGTCGCCCGCGCCGAGCCCACTTCCATACCAACCGTGAGCGCAACCGCGCGCGACGCCGGCACCGCGCCGCAGCCCTCCGAGTCGAGCGTGCGCTCGACGAGCTCGGTCGTCGCGACGACCGTGCCGAACACCCTTCCGGTGCCCACCTCCGAGGTCGTCTCCACGAGTGCACCCGAAGTCGCCGCGACGACCACCGTCGGCAGTCGTCCGGTGAGCGTGCGCACCAGCGTGTCGGAGGCCGTCGGGCCGCCGCCGACAACCATCGCCGCCCACGCGCCGACGACGTCGCGGCACCACCACGACGATGACGGCGAGAACGAGCCGCCCGAACATCCCGAGCCGCCCGAACATCCCGGAAGCGACGACTGACGCCCGGGCCGGCGCCCGGGATCCGAGGTAAGGGCCAGGCAAAGAATCACCGCGGGTGCTCCATTTCGAGCCCCGTTGTTGTCGATGACTTCTTCAGCCGCGAGCAATGTGGGGGAAAAGATGACGATGGAACGCAGGAAGGCGTTGGCGCTCGCCGCCACAGTCACCGGGGTTCTCGGGAGCACGACGGTGGCCGTGGCAGCGGTGACGGGAGTCTCCGTACTCGGTCTCGGTGGCCGGCCCGGCGCGAGGGCCGGCTCGCTGACCTCGTATCGGCCGAGCGCCGAGGTCGCGGGTGTGGTGACGCGCACGAAGGACGTGTACGACAAGGTCGTGGTCGGAGGTGTCCCGCAGGCGGCGTCGGCGCGCTCCGCCGGGCTGGTCTCGGTGGCCCTTCCCTTGACCGCACCGGCCGGCGTCGCCGCGCCGCCCACGAGCTCGGCTCCGCACGCGACGCCGAGCCGGCGTCACCGTCATCGGAGCACCACGACTTCCACGACCTTCCGCGTTGCCCGGGCGCCCGGGCGTCTGCCCGCGCCGACCTCGACCTCGACTTCGACGACGACGACGGATCCGAGCCCGACCGTTCCCACGCTCCCGCCGACCACGATCGCCCCGACGACGACGACCTCGACGATGCCTCCGGTCACGACCACGACGCGCCCGCCGGGGGTTCCCCGCGACTGGCCGCCGGGCAAGCCGATTCCGCCGGTTCCGCCGAACTGCCACCACCCCGAGCTGGAGGACAACGGCGTGTGGAACTGCGAGGACGACTGAGCGCCATGGCCGGCGACCCGAGCTCCGACCTCGACGATCGACTCGCACGCCTCGCGGCGCGGCGCGCCGCGGCACCCGCGCGCCCGGCACGCGCTCCGAGCGCGAGCGAGACGATGCCGGCGACCGGCTCGACCGCGGCGCACGACGCGGTCGTCACCGACGACTTCGCCCCGCGCGCGACCGTACGCAAGCACGCGCGTGCCCGACGTCCGCATCCGGCCGCGGCCGGGCGCATCCTCGCGGCGGGGCTGAGCTCCTCCGCGTTCTTCTCGATCATCGCCGCGCTCGGCGCGCAGTCGCCGGCGGCGGGCACGACCGCGGTCGCGGCCGCGCCGCCGGTCGGATCGCCCGGCGACGTGTCGTCGTCGACGTTGGCGGGCGCCGCCGCCGGCGCCCGGTCGAGGGTCGTCGTGAAGGTCCTGCATCACACGGTGTACGTCGATCGTTACGGGCGACCGGTGGCGCCGCCTCCCGGCCGGGTCGCGTCGCGGCCGGTTCCCGGATCTTCGGCGCCCGGCCGCGCTGCTCCGATCGCATCGGGCAGCAGTGGGTCGGCCGTGTCCGGCGCGCCGCTCGTGCCGGCTCCCTCGACTGGCGGAACTGCTTCACCTGCGGCCGCTCCGGTCGCCGCGCCGGTCTCCACCCCGATCTCCTCGGCGGAGCCGGCGCCGGTTTCGTCGCCGACGCCGGGCACGACGCCCCATCCGGTTCAGGTCCCGACGACCGGACCGGCCCCGGCCCCCCCCCCCGCGCCCGCG
>Ga0265338_10000502_pt1 | contig 69827 bp, 88 predicted proteins | sample 42126metaG_FD_193579 | JGI IMG/M metagenome (GOLD analysis project Ga0265338, IMG submission 193579) | Rhizosphere microbial communities from Carex aquatilis grown in University of Washington, Seatle, WA, United States - 4-21-26 metaG | ecosystem: Host-associated > Plants > Roots > Rhizosphere...
AAGTAGGCGGCAGGCGACGGCAGGATCGTCCCGGCGCCCCCACCCGCAACGCCCCACACCGTTGCAACGGGGGCGTGGTTGACCGTCGCCTCGTAGTACAGAAGGCCGCTCTGCTTCCCCACCGAAGCCCGACAGCCGACGAAGTTCCCGGCCTGCGTCGAGGTCAGCGTGAGGCCGCCCCCGCTGATCGTGATGTTGGTGTTGCAGTCTCCGGAGACGAAGGTGGTCTGCGCCGATGCTGGGTGCGCGAGGCCAACCCAAAGGCAACCGAGTGCCAGAAGACGCCTCATGGCTTGAAGGCTGCCATGGAACAGCCAGCGCCCGTGGGAATACTCCACGTAGCAGTGGCGGAAACCGCTGTGGTCTGAATAAGATATGCAGATGCGCTCCCAAAGTACACGCCGGCTGAGGCCTGATCGTACGACGAGATCGTAAACCCACCTGATACACTAGGGATTCCGGAACCCGAGGTCGAGAACCCAGTAATCAGTAGGGAGTTATTTTGGGACGGCGTAAGCGGCCCGGCGGTTGGGGAAAAATTGCCGGTTTGGACATCAAACGGCGATGAAGAAGCAGCGCCGCTCCATGCCGTGACCTGCATTGCGCTGAAACCATTGGAAATAGTGAAGGTATGTCCACTTCCAACCGAAGTGGGCGTGGAATAGCAAATGTAAGAGTTTGGACTTCCGTAGTCCGGCAGAAGTGTCCACGTATTCCCTCGACTATCTGTAGGGGCGACACCACTGCTGCTGGTCGTCATGACAGTAATAAGTAGGTTGGCGCACGTTGTATCAATGGCTGGAGTCGTGCCACCGGAATTGCCGGCTATATGTGTGCTGGCGATCAGGGCAAAGGTGCTACCGCCTGGGCAGGCGGCGGCGGTGTGCGGTGTTCCCGGCCCCGGCATCATACCGCCCTGAGCGTTGGCCCGGCGATGCGGTAGGATCAGTGCAGGGGCAGCAAGCCTCAGAAGCTTTCGGCGGGGGAGGATCATCGTACCACCCGCCAGTTTAGCGTCAGCGAACCTGGCGTGATGCTGGCACTCGTCAAATTGCAGACCTTAAAATTGACGTTATTCGCTGATGGGTAAGCGAAGATCGTCAAAGCGCCGGTCGTAACCGGGGTGTAGCCGGTGACGCCTGTCGGATCGCCGTTGAACCCCCAGGTGATGACGTCCGTCGTGGCCGTATTGGTCGCGGTCGCAGTCACCACAGTAGCGCACGCCGCAGATGAGATCGCGCCAGTCCCCATTGCTGAGGTGCCGCTAGCAATTAGTACCGCGAAAGCCCCCGCTGAGCCCGTATTCACCCCGAGCGCGGTAGCAACACCAGTGCCTGTTGTGATGCCCTGGATGGTCGTTGCCCCGGTCCACTGCCCAAGTTGACCATTCGTTGGAGTGCCCACGTTGCTGACGTTGCCGCCGCCAGATGGCGTTGCCCATGTCGCATCACCACGCCAGAACGTCGAGGACGAAGCGCTGGTGCCACTGTTGAGATTGGCGACTGGCAGGTTGCCCGTAACGCCACCGTTGCTGCTTGATGCGAGATTAGCGGCTGGAACATCCGCCCCTACCAGCGCCCGCAGCTTCGGCTGGCCGGTCGAGCCGTTCGGCGTGGCGAGAACCTTGTTCTGGGTGCCGGATGGTGGAAGCCCAAGCGCCACGTCGTAGTTCGAACCATCCACCGCGAAGCTGGCAAACTGCCCCTGGTCCAATGCAAGCGCCGCCAAGCCGCCAATAGTCGATGTAGTCGGGGTGAGAGTCGATCCGCCCGATGCCCCGACAAGGCTTGATCCCCAGCCAGCAACAAAGCCCCCGGTCCCTGCTTGAGCAATCGTTGTCGTGGTCGCGCCGGTGATGAGCTTGGTGTTATCCCCGGCCACGACCGCATAGGCGCCGGACTGCGCGCTGGTCGCAACCACGCTGCTGATCGTCCCCGTCCCGGTGATCGGGCTGGGCGCAACAACGATGTTTGGCGTGAGCGATGTGATGGAAACCGACCCACCGCCTGCGATGGTGTTGCATCCGAAGCCCGTCCCCGAGGTCCAGATCAGCGCATTGGACGCGCCGCTGCATGATGGCATGGCGAGCGCGGTTGGCGATGCGCTGCCGCCTGTCCCGTTGCCCACAACAGTGTTGGCAGCCTGTGCCGCGTGCCCGCTGAGGGGAAGCCCGGTCGCATTGGTCAACGTCAGAGATGATGGGGTACCGCCGACCCCGCCAAGCAGGACCGGAGCACCGGCGCTACCGACAGCGACCTGAAGCGCGGCCAGGACGTTCGCACCATAGCCGGTCAGGTCAACGATGGAGATCGCCTGGGTGCCCCCCAGGGAAACCGAGTGACCCGCGATCGTCATCGCGCTGTTGACGAGAGCGGAGTTGGCGATCAGTCCGGTTGCGGTCAAGGACCCGGTAACGGTCAGGCCGGCAATCGTCGGGCTTGTAGCTTCTACCAACACGCCGCCAGACCCGGTGACATTTGATACCGCATGCCCGTTGATAGCTGCCACGGTGGCGGCCTGGGAGCCGGTGCCAGGGCCGGCGGTCACATCCCCGGTTAGTTGGTTGATGCCAGCCCCAGACCCGCCGCAGGGTATGCCAGCGTCAGCAATGCCCCCCACGGTGTCCGCCGCCATGAGGCAGTCGTTGGTGACCCAGGAACCGGACTGATAGGCCAACGGCACGGATGCGCCCGGCATCGCATAGCCGAACGTCCCGGCCGGGAAGGCAAAGGTCTTGGTGCCCGATCCTGTCGTGACCAAAGCTGCGCCCAACGTAAGGGTGGAACCGGCCGCATTGCTCTTGCCCGTTCCGCCGTTGGGAGGTGAGGTAGGCGCCGCTGCCATCAGCAAGATGGCAGCGATCAGAACAGCGCTAAGACGCTTCATTGTAAGCACCACAGTCTACCAGTGACATTGGCTAATCCCCATGATGCCGAGTTTAGAAAGATGTTTTGCGCCGCCACCCAGGAGTCGGGCTGACTAAGGGCGTCCAGCGGGATCAGGACCGGCGCCCCGCCGCCTGGGACGCTGATAGCGCTTAGTAGCTCCGATCCGCCTGATGTTGTGCCCAGCGAGCAGTTAACGGTATGCCCTGCGATCTCCTGTAAGGCGATCATAAGCATTGCGGCGCCGGCTGGCAGCGCGCAGATCAAACCATTGGCCGATACTGTCACGCTGAACCGGATCAAGCCCCCAGCGGCATAGGTCTTGAGCTGTGCGCCGGTCGCCTTGGCATCGGCGCCGGATTGGACTGTATAAAACAGATCGGCATCGCCGATAGGACCGGCGGGGTCGAGGCCGGAAAGCAGGGAGCCCGACATTGACTATCCTTCCAACAAGAGGTTGCCGCCCTCGATAAGCGACAGGGGACCGCCCTGGATCAATTCTAGCGGACCATTGATGGGGTTATCCTCCAGCAACAAAGGTCCGCCTTGGACCAGCAACAAGGAACCGCCCTGGATCAACTCGAGTGATCCGCCGCTGATCGGGTTATGTTCCAACAGGAGTGCGCCGCCCTGGATCAACAGGAGCGGACCGCCCTGGATCAGCAGGAGCGCGTCTACATCATCAGTCGGCCCATCGACCGGCGCGTTCCACTCAAAGCCAACGCATTGAACCTGCCAGAAGCCGGCGCCGATGCGACTGTAGGAATTGACCTGCCTGGGAATATAGGTCTTGCCATCCCAGGTGATGATATCCGGCAGGAAGTTGCGCCCGTTTGTATCAACACCCGCCGTCCTGATCGCGAACCGCGTGATGATCTCGATGCTGTCCATCTGGCTTTCAAAAGCCTCGGTGCGCGTCAGAGTATTATCGCCCGTTGGATAGACAACGCCCCCAACCGCGCTGAAGGTCTGGAAGATGCTCTCGACCGGCTCGCCAAAGCCATTGATGGTTTGAAGGCGGCGGATCACATCGAACTGATCTTCCAGCCATGCGTCCTCAATGACCTCGGACAGATCAAGCCAGGGCCGACCCATCAGAGTTGCTTCCCTATCGCGCGGTCTCGATTGGTCTTGCGCTCGCGGATGACATAGGTAACGGCATGAAGCAGCTTGCCGGTATCGACCAGGGTGCGGAAGACCCCGATCCCTGGTGCGGCGGCCGTTGCGGGGTGGTTGGGGTCCGCGACATTGCCGGCGATCAGCATCCGCCGCTGGACACGCCATTGCGACGATTTACGGCGCGCTATGCGGGCCGCAACGGTCGCCGGGGCCAATGGGGGCGGGGTGTCGCTGTTAAGCCTGTTGCGGATAGAAAGCTGGAACAGCAGGCCAACGCGATGAAGGCCCTTATCCAACTCTGCGTTGCCATTGTTCTTGGGGTCGAGAACACGCAGGCATGTCTCCTGCATATCGCGTACTGCCTTATCGCGGATATCGGCAGCGGCCGGCTCCATAAACGGGCGGGCGGGGATATGCATGGCCGGCTCGCCGTAGTTCTGAATGTAGCCGATCTCGGCATTGCCGATGGGATCGCCTTGCCGCCTATCGGTCTGTTGCGGGAACCCGGCCAGGACGCGACGATCCGCAAGGGCCTGGATGTTCTTTTCCAGCTCCTTGACATAATCGACCGTTATCTTCATGTATGGCCGGGTCATGCGCGCCTAACTGCTGAAGAAGTAACTTGCTGGCCAGGGTGGCGGTCCTGGCCATGCCGGTCCAAAGCCTGGACCCTGGGGGACGCATCCGATCCCCAGCTGTATCCCAACCGTTGCGAGCTGCCGGGCCAGCCGGATGTAACGCTGGCCGTAGGTTGTTTCGTTCCAATGGCCGGCATTCAATTCCGCCGCTGATCCCGTATCCCAGTTGATCGACAAGGGACCGGCTGACTTGCCCGATAGCATGCCCACCTGTCCCCCAGGCGGTTGACCCTTGCCGGCTGCCGTTTGTGCGGTAAACTCAAGGACAAGGTTATGGGCAACGAATAGCTGGACGCCATAGGGCAGCGCCGCGTTCCAGATGGCGGGAGCCAGCAGCAGGTAGGCCAGACCCAGATAGAAGTTGATCACCGGGTCCGGGTAGTTGGTTGTGCTGGCAAACTCGGGGAAGTTGGTCCGCAAGGTTGCGGCATCGATAACCGGGATGGGAGGCGCGGCCATTACTTCTTGCCGCCCATCGGGTTTGACCAGATCGGGGTGGCATCTTTGTTGCCCAGAAGCGACCGATCGCCCTTGAAGCTGGGATGCTCGGGGGCATCCGCCGCGTTGATGCTGTAGCCGGTTTTCTTGTTGCCGACCCAGGACTCCGCGCCCACGCCGCTGACCTCATCCTTGTGGTGGCGGTTGGGGAACATCCGATCGCGCAAGGCAGCATCCTCAACGCCAACAAGGCCCTCGCTGGCGCCCATGTTGCCGGTCGGGCTTTCGCTGGTTGACATTTGGGGGACCCTTCCCTCTGGTGATCCGGCTGCGGATGTTGCCGGCAGGTCGGCATCGCGGCCCCGGCGCGGCTGATAAAGGACCTCAGCGCCGGGCTTGCCGCCATAGGGCGCATCGACGCCGCTGATCGTGCCTGCATTCTTGCTGGCGTAGAAAACCTCCTTGGCCTTTTCCGGGCTTTTGTAGGTTTTCTGCATGCCATGCATGATTTCCTGGCCTTTTTCAGTCAATGGCATTGCATCCACTCCGGTTTGTGGCGTATAAAGCTGCGGCTACCAACCAAGGAGACCAAACCCCAATGCGCATCCTCAAGCCGCATCCCTACATTAAGTCCATCAGCTTTACGCCGGCTGATCGGGTAGTTGAGGTGGACCAAGGCTTTGACTGCATAGTCCAGGGCAGGACTTTCGGGACCTGGGCAACGCGGGAACTGGCCAAGGCCGGCATGCGGGTGGAGCAGGATCGCGCTAACCAGCGCAAGGCCAGCCAATGACCCCCCATCGGTTCCCGCCGCCGGTCCGCTATCCGCCCGTCCCCGCGCCTATCCCTGGGGACGGGCCAGCCCAGACTGGGGCCTAACCAAAGCAAAAGGGGCGCCTGATTATGGCGCCCCTTTTCATATCAGCAATCCTCGGTGCGCGATCGACCCCGCTTGCGGAGTCTGGGTTGCGCCCGCTTGACGCCACTGGCCGCCAGGAACCAGTGATCCGCCAGCCGCTCCGGGACCTCATTGGCGCCGGCCGGGAAGTGGATGCGCTGGTGACCGCGATCATCGGTCAGCGTCACATCCTTGGGGAAGTTCATCAGGACGCCGGGCTCATCCTTGTCGAAGGCATCCTCGCCCTCAATGACCTGCCCCGATGGCGTCCCCGGCCCAACCTTGAGTGCGGCGCGGCGGGCCTCATCAGCCATTGCCTCCCGCGCTATCCGCTGAGCATCCGCAGTATCTGCCGTATCGGGATGCCTGGGCAACGCAGCGCCAGTGCCCGATGCACCATTGTCCTCCTGACGCATAGCGCCTGGACTGCCCTGGCCAGCCAATGCGCCATCACCTGTTGCGTTGGCGCCTTGCCCCTTGGTCTGATCTTCATCCGTATCTGCCTTTGCGCGGGCGCCACGCGGTCGCAGGGCCTCCTTGTCGTCATCCATGATCAATGCCTCGGTTGGTTGTTTGCAACGCCCCAGGCGCCAAGTAAACCGGGATAGCGCCTGGGGTTTGACCTATACCCGATCAGATACCGTCGAAATACCCGCCGGTCAGGACGTAGACCCACTCGACAACACCCAGCCGACCGAAGTAGGTGGTCTTGTGCCAGATGCTATCATACTGGACGGGGGTCCGCTGAAGCAGGGTCATTGGGAAGCGGACGCGGCGCTTCTCGTTGGTGTAGACGATCATGCGGTCAACCGTGCCGGTGGTCCCGATGGTGCCACCCTGGCCGGCGCCGATCGCCCACTTGAGCGGCTGGATGTTCAGCTTGCCCCGGCCGGCTGCGGTCAGGACGTTGTTCTCCTCGATGTATTTGAGGACCGAGACGTTGCCGGCTTGGCTGACGAGCTGGGTGGACAGATAGCCGAACTGGAACGGCGGGATCAGGACATCCTGCGGGATGACAGCCCACGCGCTGTTGGCCCAGACCGTTGTGATCGCAAAGTTGAAGTCAGCCAGGATTTCATTGGGGGTCTTGTTGACCCAGTTGGGCGAGGACTGGCTGCCGTTGGGGACGTTGGTATGACTGACGCCGGTGTTGTTGATCAGGCCGGTGTCGCCCATCTCGGTGTTGCCGACATAGACCTGCTGATCGGTATCCATCTGATGCGCCAGCCGCAAGCCTTCATGCTTCTGGTCATCGATCGGGCGTCCGACCTTGGCAGCCGATTCCAGCTCAAAGATCGTCCAGGCAACCTCCTTGCCCCAGGGCCGCAACGGATGCGGGACCTTGGCAATGTCCAGGTCAATACGAGTGATCTGGGTGGTGTTGCGGCCGATCCAGGAGATGCCGGATGTGGTCGAAACGCCGGTGCCCAGCGACCCAGGCGTGGCGTAGGTTGACAGGCTGAAGCTGGTCACATCGTCCGCGATCGTCACATCCTCGCGAAGTTCGATATCGCGGAGGTAGCTGACCTCGGCCAAGGGCATATGCAGCTCTTGGTCCAGGCGTTCCAACTCGCCGACCAGGAATGCGCCGGTGCTGTCAACGGTGCGCCCATCATGGGTCTGGTAACCGCCGGCAGGAAACTTCTTGCCGATCATGTTACCCGCGCTGTCGTGGGTCTGATAGGCGGCGGATGCGCCGACGCTGTCGAAGGTCAGCATGCCGTCGCGTGTGCGGAAGCGCCCGAGAGGCCGGCCGCTCCTGGGGATACCATCAAAAGGCATAACTTTGGTACTCCGTGGATTGCATTGGTTGCGGGAGCGGCGCGGTTCTAGGCGCCGGTAGACTGGTTAGGTGCCGGCGCCGCCGACAAAGCCGACGCTGATTTCAACGTTGCCATTGCTGTCGGCCGGGCCGTTGAACTGATAGAGTTCGGTATCAAGCGCCGCGGTGTTACCGCCCGATGCCGCGCTTTCGAAACCGCCCTGGATATGCGCGCCGGATGTTGCGGCGCACCAGACGAAGACCGCGCCGCCTTTCTTGACCGCAGCGCTGCCGGCCGGCAGGACCGTCATAATGTAGCCCATTCGCAGGATATCGATCGCGCCTGATGTCGGGGGCGCTGCCGATCCAAAGCCGATGGCGCCGTAGTCCTGATTAGTCTGCGGCTGCTGGATCGGGTAGGGGCGGACGGTCACGCCCCAAGGGGCAGTGATCGCGGTATCGCCGGCAGCAAACGGGCGGACGCCGTTGCTGGCCTGATCGATCACCACCGCCTGCCCATAAGCTGTGGGCGGGCTGCTGGCATCGATCAGCGCAGGCTCAATCGACGCAAAGTGGCGCCCGACATCGCCGGGGAAACCTGCCCCCATGCGAAAGGAAAAAGCTGTTCCAGACATTGCTCAGTTAACTCCGTTTGGTATGGGGTGGGGGCAGGCGCCGCCGGTTAATGCGCCCAGGCGTTGTTCTTCTTCATCTCCTTGGCAATCTTGTTGAGATCGCCGGGCGTTGTGACCTTGCCGCGCACGCCCATGCCGCCGCCTGCGCCTTCCTGGGCCTGCTTGCGACCAAAGGCGAGGTCGTTGGCCTGCTGGGTGCGGGAGCCGCCGCCGACGTTGTTGGCAGCCGCCTTGTCACGGACCACCATGGACAGCATAAGGCGTGCGGACTGGCAATCCATGGTGGCGAACGTTGGCATGCGGCCGCCGTTCAGTTCCATCATGGTCTTGGAGGCGCCGGGGTCCATCTTGAACGCGGTCTCCAATGCCTCGCGCCGCATGGTGCACATCGCATCATAGGTCTTGGCCGGGCGCGCATCGCGCGTGAAGGTCGGCAGCTTGGCTCCGGGCAGCAGGACCTCGATCTGGCTGACCAGCTCTTGGTAGCTATCTTCCAGATACATGCTGTCCTTGGCCTTGCGCGCCTTGTCGCCGGTCCCAGGCGGGGATTCCATCTCGAGTGCGCCCTCGATGGTCTCATCATCCTTGGACTTCTTTGCGTCCTTGGACTCCTTCTTGTCCTTGTCGTCCTCGTCCTCATCTTCCTTGGCATCGCCGGTCATGCCCAGCTTCTTGAAGACCTTGTCGAGGCCCTTGGTCAGCCGGTCCACTGCATCGATCACCGAGGCGTCCAGCGCCTTGCGGTCTTCCATTTCCTTCTTCTTCATCTTCTCCTCTTCCTCGTCCTCGTCGGGGTCCTTCTCGTCCTTGGACGCTTTCTTGTCCTCGCCGCCGGCGTGGATGTGGATGTGGCTTTCGTTGGCGCCGCCCTTGACCAGCTCCTCAGCCTCCTTGGCTGCGGACTCCGCATCGGCGACCTTATGCTTCGCCATGAGAGCGCGAAGCTTGTCCAGGGTGCTCATGTCATCGCATTCCTTACAGTTACAATCAGCGTCGTGGGGTTTGGCATCGCCAATGGAACAACGGTGACCACATCGGCCTTGGCTGACCAGCGCGACATGGTTAACGATGATGTTTTTCTGAACAGCCTCGCCGGGCGCAATCTGTTCATAGTCGGCATCATATCCAACCGAGACCTCAATCTTGTCGTCGGCAAGGATCATCTCGATGGCGTCCCGGTCATAGACCATGACCGTCCCGACGATTACATCACTGTCAGGGCCGTCGCCGCGCCTGGGGTCCATGATGGTTCCCATCGCAAGCAGGCGCCAGGTATCGGGGGTTACATCATCCTCTGGATGCTCATCGACCAAAGGCTTGCCGGAGAAGCTGGCCAGGGTACGCGGGGCAAACACTTCCTCTGGATGCCGATGGACCTTGATCATCGGCTCGCCAACCTTGGGCTGGACGATCGGCAGCTCCAATGGATGGTATTCCTGCATGCCTGTGCGCGCCAGAGGCACATCAAAGCAGATAAGAAAGCCTTCCTTGGTCATGCGCCGGCGGGGGCTGACCTTTGAAGTTGTCAGATAGGTTTGCATGATTATTAGGGGATAAAACGGAAAGACCCCGGTCAGGTGGTTGCGTTCCTGCCGGGGTCCTCGTTCCAAGAGCCGATTTGGTTATATGATACTATGCGATAACGCATAGGCCCCTCCTTCAAAACAGCAGGCGATCGATCTCGGCCAGGGCGCAGAACAGCGCAAGGGCCAACAGCAATATACCAAACTGAATTGCGATCCAGCGCTTCATTTTGTCGGCCGCTCGGCCATGATCTCCGGTGGCGGGTCCTCGACAAACTCAATCTTGAGGACGCGATGCCTGGGAAAGACAACCCGGCGCAGGCGTTCAGAGGAAGAATAGGGCTGATAAGGCTGGTCAATGCCGTCGATTGAAACCCAGTTATCTGAGCCAGCATCGACATCAATATCCTTGCCTTCATATTCCCGGGTCTCAACGCCGTTGCTTACCGTGACGAGCGTTGGTCCCTGCTGTTGGGCAAAAGCAGGCATGGGGGACAGCGTTACTACGACTTTATTCATAGTCAGGAACCTTCAATGGATGATCTGCTGATGCGCGGCCTTGGTGACCGGGCTGGCGCCCATCGCGTCCTCGGCGAACTCGGGCTTATAGTCGGGGAAAGCCTGATGGACCGCCATTGCGATCTCGGCCATGCTGACGCGCGGATACTTGACGGTCAGATTGATAACCAGTTGCTCAACCGATGCGCGGTCATAGCTGGCGCGGACAAACTCAAATTGGGGGACCGATGGTAAGGCCACAACGGTCATGCGTGGGAACTCAACGCCCCATCGATCCTTGCAGCGCTCGCGCATCATGCGGAACAGATCGCGGTAACCCTGTAACTGATCGCGCCAGGGGGCGTTCTTGAGCGCAAGGTCGAGGCGCAGCTTGTCCATCCGGTCGCGCAGATCGGTCAGGATGGTTGCGCGATGTTCGCTTTCTTCAAGATCGATCAAAGCCATGTCAGGAACCTCATTGCATCCCCACCAGATCGGGGTAGGCTGAGCCGGGACTACCCCGATCTGGCCTCAGACGGGAAGGAAACAACAGCGATAGTCCCCGCAATCTTATCAGCCCGGCTTTCTAATCAGATTGCGAACATGGATATATACTAGACCTTCTGCAGCACGCCTTCCAACGCGGTGATGGTCGATGCCGCGCCCGCGCTGTTGATCAGCGTCAAGCGGCCGGCGCCCCATGCCTTGCCATCGTTGATTTCAATGGTTGCTGCGGTCGCTGCGGTCAAGGCTTGGCTGATCGTTGTCCCGGCCGGGAAGGCGATGTCAGGACCGATGTAACGATCGAACAGCAGGGTCCCGGCATGGGACACGTTGATGCCGATCGATGCATTGCACAGCCCATTGCTTGGGAAGACCGCGGAGACAATCGATCCGCTGGCTGCCAGCGTTGTGCCAACCGCAAACGGGGTGCCTGATTGGCTGATCGGGATGGTCCCCGGTACGCTGACCGATCCCGAGTTGAGAAACTGTTGCAGGCCGGTGTAAGATGGCGGATAGGAATAGGGAGGGGCAGCCATTGACTTGTCCTTTGGTTAGGCAATCAAGAAAGGCGACGGTCCGCGTTCCCTCAGACCTGACCGGCTGGCGCCGGATCGCCTTTCCTGATCCCTACATCAATATACCCAGGCGGATTACTGCTCCAACCACTCAACCGTGACGGTCAGGACCGCGCCGGCAACCAGCGATGATCCCAGGCCGGACAAGGCGAGCTGCTGGGCAACGCCACGCAGGGTCAACGCCTGATCGTTGGTGCTGCTGAAGTCGAAAACCAACTGACCGCCCGCTGCCGAGGTAGCCGCGACCGATGTCCGCAAACGTCCGCCAGCCACGATACCGACCGCTGTCCCCGTTGTCGGGTTGGCGCTATAGGCAACAACCGTTGCCGTTGCCGCCGCATTGGCGCTGTCCAGCGGGACAAGCTGACCACCAGCGGTTGCTGATGGGGTGATGGGCGTCCCCAAGGTATCGGCGGTGCTGCGCTTGATCAGCGCAACAGAGCTTGTGCCATCGGCCGTTGAGATGCCGCTGACCGTCATGCGCTTGACAAAGATCGTCTTGGTGGCGGAGCCGCCGACCACAACGATGTCGGTTGCGGATGCTGCCGCCGTCACCGCCTGATAGGTCGCCTGGTATGTCTGGAAGCGCGCGGGAGCAACGATGTTGGGTCCGCCTGCCGGGCTGACGGTCTGGGCATGAAGCTGCCCCAAGATGCCGGCAGTAATAGTCAGGCCAACGAAACCTGACAGCAAACCATATTTGAACTTGTTACGCATGGGTATCTCCTAGTTGCGTTCGGGCAGGATGACTTCTGGCCAACATCGGCAGTTGTAGATGCAACCGGGATGCGACCGTTCCCCCTGCTCGCCCGAGATTGGGGGGTCGTTCCAATAACAGAACTTGCCTTCAAGCTTGCGATGCAAGGGGCGCACATCGCGATCCCTTGCAGTCCGCCAGATGTAGCCGTCCGATCCCACATGCTTTGCGCGAGCCTCGGTCAGAACAGCGGCGGTCCTTGCGGTCTCGGTCCTGGCGATCAGCGTTGCGTGGTTCTTGCTGACCAAGCCTGTCCGCATGATCAGCTCAACGATATTCTCGCCACGCGTTGACTCGCTGATGCTATTGAGCGCCAGCTCTTGGACGCGCTTGGCAGCATCCAGGGGTAGGCTGGTTATCAGGTCAACCTGTTCATCCAACAGGGCGCGCATTACTTCACCCGTGGGGGCGTTGGCGATCTCTTCCGCTAGGCCAGCGCCGATCTCCCTTGATCGCTCCCGCCACGCCTTGTAATCGCGCCGCGCAACATCGGCAATCATCTTGGTGGCAACGTTGCGCGCCCACGGCGCTATGATCTTACTGTAAGCGCGCAAGGCGTCTTCAAGGATGGTTGTCGCCATTGGGGCTACCGGATCGTAAAGGTGTTCGGTCAGCGCCCCGATCTGTTGGCTGATCTTGCGGAGTTGGATGGAATACCAGGTCTCAGCGTTGCGCGCATAGATGAAGCGGCGCTGCTGATTGCGGTAAGCCTTGGCAGCTTCGGACCTAAGTGGCGCGTCCCCGATTTGCAATCGTAAGATGCCGTCGCTGTTGCGTAAGGTGGTAAGTCCGCTTTGCCCCGGAGGCAAGGGCCGCAAGCCGGCCATGATCATCTGCCCTTCTGATATGCTCCTGCGGGGTCAATCCGGTTTCTGGCATCGGATCGGACATCAGCGGTCGATGCGCTGGACCGGGGGCGATTGGCTGACCAACTGACTTTGGCGGGGGATGAATGATCTGGCCCGTTATATCCGGTTGGATTTCCGGTGCAACAAACACCGGCTTATCGCCGGGGGCGCCGGTAGTCTTAGCTGCCGGCCGGATAATCTGACCTGTTACATCAACCTGCTTTTCAGGTACAAGGAATATCGGCTTATCGCCGGGGGCGCCAGCGCCGACCGTTGGGGCGGGGGGGTCGATGCGCTTGCCTTCCCTGATCCAGGGTCGGCGCCGGCTGACAATGCGGGTGGAGATGCCCACAGTCATAGCGGTGTCACATCAAACTTAATAGGAACCTGGGGGCGCCCATTCATGGCAATCAGTTCCATCGCGTCCGCCATGCGGCACATCTGGATCACGGCAATCCCGGCAAGCTGCCAGATGCATTCATCGGTCAGGCGGTCATCGCCGGTATGGATGCTTTCGCGCAGCGCCGCCATAACACCCACAACATCGCGCTCACTCATTCTTTGATGACCTTGTGCGTATCAGACGCAGGTGGCGGTGGCGGCTTAGGGTTACCGCATGACGCGCAATGCGCCCAGATCGCCAGATTCCGCGCATAACCGCAGGCGCATTTCCAAGTCATTGGGATACCATCTTGGGATGACCGCTACCGCGCCCTTCCAGGCAATCGGGGCAAGAGATCACATTCGCAGTATGCGCGGCAAACCAGTATTTGCATTGCCCGCATTGAACCTTGACCATCCCAGGTGGCGGCTCCCAAGGCTGGGCGTTGATTTCCCGCGCATTAACGTTATTCATTCCCCAACTGCCTTCAGCTTGGGGACGCCGCCAGTCGCGCCCCCTTCCATGCCGGGAAGCTTGGGGGCAGGGCGCGGGATGGCGCCGCCGCTGCCCTGGAAACCGCCGCCACCTGGGACCTTGGGGTTGAGTTCCTGGGTCTCCGCCATCGCATCGGGCGCCGGCAGGTCCTCCGCCTCTTTGATGTCCTTGTCGGTGATGTTGGTAAAGGTGCCGGTGTCCCGCCCGATCTGGCGCAGCTCGCGCAAGACCCCAGAAGGCTTGAGGACGGTTGCGCCGGCTTCTAGGACCGCGTTGGTCCGGGTGGACGCAACAGCCGCCTTCTGCTCAGGGGTCATCTGCCACAAACTGTTGAAGGTGATGCGGAAGTCCTTAGGGATCGGGATTCCCTCGCTGATGGCGATCATCTTGTATAGCTGCAACAGGAAGACGCCCAGATCGGACTTCTGGCGCTGCATGATGCCATCGTAGTAGGTCCGCAGATCGCTATCGCCAGAACTGTTGAGCCCACCTGGGGACTGCCCAAAGAGCCGCGTCAGGGGTATCTGCAAGGCGCCGGCAAGCTGCTGGCCAAACTGATTGAGCGCGTCTGCCAGTCCGCTGAATGCCGTTGCCTGACTGACCTCAAACTCATCGCGGCTATCGATCAGGGACATGCCCTCAATCGACTGAAAGCGCCGCATCATTTCAAAGTAACGGAAGATACCGGAGACCGCAAATGTGTTGCCAAGGCCGGACTCTGCGATGGCTTCGCGCAGGCTTTCAACCTTAATGGTGCGGAGATGGGCGCGATAGACAAGCTGCGCTGCGCCGGTTGTGGCGCTATCGAACGCGATCATGCGGTCATATAGCCGCTCTATGACAGACTCGCCCCACATGTTTTCCGCAACACGCTGCCAATATGGTAGGCGGATGCCTTCAAGACGCAGGACCCGGCTATGGTGGATCGTCATGTTGGGGATAGCTGGGGCTGATATGCTGACCTTGTAGAACTTTGGCAGGCCCAATGATGGGCCAAGTTCCGTCACAAGGTTGTTAAGCGAAGGCTCAACCATCCAGCGATCGAGAACGATCAGACCCTTGAACTGGCCTTTGCGTAGGCGATCGGGATAGAGCGGGGTCGCCATATCCTGACCGTCGATCAGCGGGGCAGCAATGCATCCACCATATAGGCGCGACCACTTAATGGCATCGTTGATCGATGGCCAAACTGCCAACCGATCGGCCGATGCATGCAGCTCCTCGCCATCCTCGGGCTTCATGGTGGATGTAAAGTCAATGCCGGCGCGGGTCATATCATCGGCAACGAGATCGACCGCAACGCCACCAAGCCATGATCCGCGATGCACCCATTCCAGCAACGTGTGGTTGCGGGTGATAGGGTTGAAGCCATAGGTCGAGGATGAGGTTGGGTTCGCGGTCCCAACGCCCATATTGAACAAGAAGTTCTGGAAGCTGTCGGCGGTCTTGCCAGACTGCAACTGATCCCGCTCAACACGCTGAGCAAGGTTACGCGCTGCAATGACTGACCGGCGACGGCTCATTCCTATATCCTGCTGCCGGCCGGGCTATGCTGCGCGGCGTTGATGTCATGCATCTTCTTCATGACACAAAGGGGATTGCAGAAGTGCATGGGACCGACAAAGGTGGCGGTCGGTTGCGGGGAGGTATCAGGGCTGGATGTCCGATCGCGCCGCATCCATTCAAAGTTAACGACAATGCGGCCCCGCTGGACTGGGGCCGTTGTCAGGTCAGCTTGGCAGGCATCGCAAATGTAACTAGTCGTCTGCATGGGCTGCAATCCAGTTTTGAATATTGCGTGCGGCGTCGATGTAGGCAGTGCTGGGGGTCTTGGTGACCTCCTGGCCGGGCCGATAGGTTGCCCAAATGCGCTGCCGCAAGGCCAGGGGCAGCTTATACCAGTGCTTGCGACAGCCCCACATGGCCGCTGGCACGATCTGGCTGCAACCCGGCCAATGGCACGTGTGCTTGCCGTCACCGGGCTGGGCGCGAACGTAAGCGGCTTTATCGGCTATGGTTGGCATCAGATTGGGAGCTCCTAGGGTTGAGACCAACCTATACGATCATGCTATCCCCGCGCCGGACCAACCAAGGGAAAAACGGCGCGGGGATCGCTGACCAGGGACGGACCGGGTTCCTGCTCAACCCGTCCCTAATTCCATGGCGGACGGCGCAACAGCCGATCCAGGCAGATCGCACCAAGGAAGACGCACTGGATGAGGTTGAAGCCAATAATGGCATATTGGTATGGAGTCATTGCAACAGATCATCCAGCTTGCCGTGCCGCCGCTCTGCTTCTGCAACAAAGTTTTCGGCCTCAACAAAGTAATCCGCATTGCTCCAACTCTTATTGCCGAATATCTTCAATCCGGTTGCAACAATGATGGAAAGCAACTTGCGGGCATCATCTTTCTTCTGGGTCATCGCGCCATCGCTCCTATGCGAATGATGGAAAGCAACTCTTGCGGGCATCATCTTTCTTCTGGGTCATCTCGCCATCGCTCCTATGCGGGACCAAAGGCTTGTCCCGCCATCATATACAATGCCAAAGGCGCGCGAGCAGGCATCGATCTGATCCATGGTGACGCCTACCGGGAAGGCGCGCGCCTCCTCAATGAACGGGGCGTTCCAATCGCCAGCAACCATCATAACGTTGCCCACATTGACCTGGGATGCAAAGGGGCCAGCGCGCGTTGCTTTGTCGCCGGTCTCGGGGCTGCTATCGACGGTAAAGCCTGACAGCATCTTGACGAACACTTCAACCTGGAATTTGCCGGCCTGCCCTGGGTCCTGCGGGATGCTGATGCGAACCCCATGCCCATCCAGCTTGGCAGTATTCTCAAGGTTCCTGGTAAGCTCTTCAGGCGCCCAACGCTGGCGGATCATATGACCAATGATGTATTTGCCGTCCATCGTCTTGCCAATCTTGGCGCCAGCGCTGTAAGCCTGATTAAGCGTCCCCTGATCCTTGGTGGCGGCAAAGTCCCAACCGCGTCCCCATTGCACGCCTACCGGGATTTCAGATGGCGGGATGATGCGATCGATAAGGTTCTGCACCTTGAAGATCGACCCCTCAGCCGGCTTGGGGTCCTGCTGATAAAGGCTGGCCCACTCAAGCGCTGCGCCTGATGTCTCCAACTCCTTTTGAATGGCGCGGAGCGATGCGCCATAGCCGTAATCGTCATCGTCCCATAGCAGATCACCAGGGGCGCGGCCTAGTGGATCATCGAGGCCCGTCGCAATGGCAGGCAGGCAGATGACCTTCCAGCGGCCGGGCTGATATTTAAGCAAGCGACCAGCCAGATCATCTTCATGCCAGCGCGTATGCATGAGAACCAAGCGGCCCTCGGGCTTTAATCGACGCGCCAGATCGCCGTGGAACCAACGCCAGACCTTGTTTCTAAAGTTCTCACGATCCGCTTCGTCACGCTTGGGCACCGGGTCATCGATGATGGCCAGATCAGCGCGGAAGCCTGCAATGCCACTATCAACACCAGCAGCAAGATAATCGCATCCCTGGTAGGTCTTATCGGTCCCATCGGGTTGCTTGATCACCTTCTCTGTTGTGCGCCAGCGGCCAGTATTCTCGGTCTTGAGTTGCAGATCGAGAAACTGTTCATACTCTTGAATATAGCGGATCGCGTAGCTGCTGTTCTCGAGCGCAAAGTCAACCTTGTGGGATGCGCCGATGATCGACCAGCCGGGCTTGCGCTGCATGATCCAGGGTATCGACAGGCGGCTGACATAGGTGGTCTTTGCTGACCCAGGCGGGGCAAAGATCATCACGCGTTGCCCTGGGGGACCATCTACAATGTTCTGGATGGCCTCGCAGATCAGTTGGTGATGCTTGCGCGGTCCCCAGCCATAGGGGCGCAGCGCATGCTTGCACCAAGCTGTATAACTATCGAGGCAGTCGCGTCGCCAGCGCTCGCGATGTAGCGACAGTATCCTGCGCTTCTTTGAGCCAGTTGAGTTCAGAGTCGAGCTCATCGTCAGTCAGTTCCGCCGCTTCTTTCTGCTCATTGGGATTATCTGCTGGCGCCTCCTTGGGGATCACCCAACCGGCATGAATTGCCATCCACCACATCAGGACCTTGGTATCGCCCTTGATGATCGCCTGCTGACAGAACTTGGCATTGCAGGCGATGGCGATGGCGTGACCATCATCCAGCACATCTTGGAGATACTTATGCAGAGTGGCAATGCTGGTCCCGATCAGGCGCGCAATGTGGATATGCGGGACGCCAAGGCCAGCAAGCTCCCGCGTCAGGTTGACCTGTTGCTCGCTGGGAACAAATGGCTTCTGATGCATCTCATTCCCACGCTGATGCCAGTTGCCTTCATACCAATAGCCGCCTGGATCATCGTTGTCCGGCGGCGGCTGGGAGGCTTGGTGCTTGGGGTCAAGCTTGTCAGGATCGATGTGGACTTTCGGCATTAGGAACCAGTTCCAGGTCTTTCAGATAGAACTCAATGGGGCTATCGCGGCCAAATATTTTGATCACAACCTCTGCGCGCTCGGCATCTGACCAGTTAACCAAGGCGCCGCGATCATCAACCAACCTACTTAACGGATGATCATCGCGCACCCGCACATGGCAACCGGCATCGATCACCGGTATGGGGGCGGCCAGGGCGATGCTGGGCAGGTTGCGCGGGATGCCCCGCTGCCTGACATCCAGGTTGGCCGCGACCTGCTGCAAGGTAGCGATGGCGGCTGATCCGGCCGGGCTGGGCATATCATAGTCGGCGAGGTGCGGTCGATGCAGCAACAGGTGCGAGATGCCGGCTGTCCACCTGATCTGCGGCCACTTGCTGGGATCATCCAGATGCACAAACACGTAGCGATGAAACAGCAGCTTGGCGACCAGATGATAGTGGGTGGCCTTGTCGCATTTCAGATAGACCGGCAGCATGCAGGGGATGCCGCGTTGTATCAATCGCTGCCTGACCTGCCACTCCTGGTTGTTATGCACAACCGCACAATACCATGTTGGGAGCAGCTTATTGAGGTCGGCTTTGAAACGCGGCATCGGCAAAGGTCCTATGAATTGCTGCCGCAAGGGCAGCCGGGTTTGCCGGCGCTTACAAGGTCAAGGCGCCGGGTATAACATCCGCGCGATCGATTTGGCAAGCCTCTTATTTGCAGGCGCCTAGCGGGGCGGTAAACCCTTGCGCAAAGCAGGATGCAGAAAGGTCATATCATTAGGATCGCGGCGGGGATCATCTCCGGGATGCGCATCAGTTGGCGTCGTCGCCTTTACCAACGCCACGTAGGCATCAATCAACTCTTGGAACGCGGTCTCCTTGGTCAAGCTCTCATGCAACCATAATAGGGTCAGCGCCTCATCACTGGTCTGCCAGTAAACGCGCCGATAGGCATGGCGCCCCACCATGCCTGCAATCATTTGCAGGTCTTCCGCGTGGGTTGGGAACAACCGATCCAGTCCAGCTCGGGCTGGGATCGCCTCCTGATGAATGAACACCTCAAAGCTAATGGCATGCTTGGGCGGCGGCTGACCTGCCAGCGGACCACCTATGCATATGCTGACCTGCTTCATGGATATGACCTCCCAGCGCATCCATCCTTGCAGAACTGGGGATGCGCGCAACCGTTGAGTGGATATAGGGAGCAGCTAGGTCCGCTTGGTTGGATAAATGTTCTGTCTCTGTCTCCCCATGCATAGACCCGGCATGTCCCAACAGGCGCCACGTAGTTGATGACCGGCTGGCGACCATGCAACGGCATCCCATGGAACACATGCAGGTAGGCGCGGGTATGGGGATAGCGCTGGCCATCCCGTTGCAATCGATAACCCAACCGACGGCATCGATATGCGAGAAACAATTGTTTTATCGCGGCAAACATTGGTTAATCCTTATGAAAGGTTTTATCTACCTACGCTAGTTGTGGAAACTAGGACTGTCATTGGGGCGCGGCTTGGGTGGGGGTAGCGAGGCGCGCGGCATCCTTGATCTTATCTTCATCAGCAGCCATGGCTTGCGCCATTTGAAAGCATTGGCAATGCGCCACTCTAGGAACTTCTCGGCGAGGCGCGCGGCATCCTTGATCTTATCTTCATCAGCAGCCAGTTTCTCGGGCTGGGTGCGTTCCAAGCGCGCATAACGATAACGTCCCCACCTACGCAAGGTACTCGGGGCATCGGGGTCGCGAGCAAGTAGAACAAAGAACGGCTCGCCATCGATGCGGGAGGCTAGGCATGGATTGCTTAGCAGGTCGATCAGTTGGCTGAGCATGTCGCGAGCAAGGTTGGCGTCCTGCGCTGTTATTGGGTCACCAAGCACCCAGGCGCGGAGCGCATCCCGGACTTTACTGATCTGTTCAACATCAAACATGGTTTTCAAACTCCTTGGGTGGATTGACGCTAGCATGCATATACCTGGCAGCCAAAAGGCAACGATGGCACCGGAGCACTTGCGGAGGTGACATCTGCGGCGCGACAGCGCCGCCAATGCTGGCATGTTGTTTTCAATCTGTCGATTATTTCGGTTTAATACTCCTAACTTTGGCATACTAACATCGCCTCCCCCCTAACACCATCCCCCTTTAGGGGGGTGGTTAGGGGATTTTATATCGCGCGCGCGAGGGCAGCGGGCGGGTATAGATTGGCAGGATGTTTGAATAGGAGATACAAACCATGCTGACCCTGGCCACCAGTTGCATGTGCCGGTTACAGGAAGGGATCGACAAGGCTGAGGGGGACTTCTGCCTTGTCAGGGCGTCCGATCTGCGCGGACTGATTGAGGAATATCTGCAAGCGGTATCGGTGGTCAACGCGATCAGCGTATATGGCGCTGGTGAGGCTTGGTCGTTGAAGGCGGCGCGCAAGAGGAGATTTGAACGATGATTGTAAGGGATTGGATTGCCGCTGGCTTGGTCAGGCTGGCGATCCTGTTGAGCAAGGAGCGCGATCGCAATCTGTTTCTTGCTCAGTTTGTGCAACTGCGGGGGCTCTGATGACGCCGGAGCAACTGATCGGGATTGTAGAGGCGCGCATCCGGCATGCCAAGTCCATCAGCACCTCGCATGGCTTACAGCCGGTGGTCCTAGCACAGAATGATGTCACCGCGATGGTCGATCATTACAAACAAATGATGGACTATGCGCGCGGTCTGGCGGGCAGGTTGGAACAGGCGCTTGCGTCACCTTGGCATTATCCAACCGAGAACAAGCCCGATATCGATCGATTTGTGATCGTTGAATGGGTGCAGGATCAGATCGGGACGCGGACGCCTGGGGTGCCGCCGCGTATGGAGCTGATGATGATGGGCCAGGTCATGCTTGAGAACTGGGAGGATCGATCCAACTGGATCAAGCGTTGGTGTTATTGCCCCATGCCAGGAGAAGGTTGATGTCTGAACATCGCAAACCTGAAACCACCGCCGCCGCGCCGTTTCCGGACAAACTGACAATTCGACGCGTCGCGAACGGCTGGATAATTCAGCCGGGGCCGGGCGGTGACGAATACACGCACATCGCGGCGACGCCAGACGATCTAGCGAAACACGTCAACCTATGGGCAAAGGCGCAGTTGAAATGAGCGATGTAAAATCCCCAACCACGCTGCCGACTTATCGTGTGCTATTCACGAACAACGACGCAGCGGATGCGCAGCAAGCCATCGTCCGCGTCATCGCTTCGGTGTGCAGCGATGGAAACTCAGATGTCAGCCGTGTGGCGCGTGATGTGGTCACATCGCTCGCTGCGGCGGGCTTTAGCATTGTAAGGATCAACCTCGATGCCTGAAACCACCGCGCCCGCTAGCGGCTGGGTGATCATGCTGTTCCCGAGCAGGGAGGATCGTCCGCAAGAACCGGATGCGCCGCCAGAGGACTTTGATAACGTTGTCCCCTTTCCAACCGATGATGGCGCATGATTATTGCGTGCTTGCGATAACGATATTTTGCGATTGCCAAATACTATGGGCTCCCATATATAGCATTCATGGACCATGCTGCGTTCATTGCTGGGCTATCGGCTGCCGATCGGGCAGAGCTGCTTGCGCGGCTCGCGCGGGATGATGGCAAGGCGCGCGCTGGCGGCAAGGGCTATCCGGCTGACCAGCTTGAGCTTTGGGATATGCTGAACGAGGTCTGCGGCAAGCTGCCGATGCCGATGGGCGTTTTCATCAAGCAGTATGGCGTGGCCAAGTTTGCCGCCGCTGCTGCGATGCTGGATGCCTTCGTCATGGAGGCAACACCAGACTTGACGCGCAGGCCGGTTACAAGGGCCGTCAAGGCGGTCTGCCTGGAATGCATCGGGGATTATCTGCGGGGGCGGCGGATCGTCGCAGGCCCGTCTGTAATCCTTGGTATGATGTCGATCGTCAGGCAATGCGTCGATCAGGCGTTTCCGGGCTACGCGGATGCCAAGCTGTTGCATCATGTGGCGAGGGCCAGCGGCAAGCTTGCGGCCTGAGGCCGTATATCTGGGTAGGTTCCAGAAAAGGCCCGCTCTCTCATGATTCCACAATCTTGTTGCTGCCAACGTTGTCAGGATGCATGCAAAAGAAACCCAGGATGGTTTCTACCAGAGGAAGCAAGGATGGCGATCCTGGCGGGCCTTGCCCAATTTGCTAAGTTAACAAAGCAGAGGGAAAAGTTTCATATGACGACGCGTGACAGGCCGGTAGGCGCAGGCAAAGGGAAAGACCTAGAAATTTTGGCATCAGAGGCAGGGTGCCCAATTTTCAAAGTCGGAGAAACGATTGCCGTCTACGATGGGAAGACGACTCTTACGATCGTGGTTACGAACCAAAATCTCCATAGCTTATAGATGCTGCATGCAACGCAGATCATTCATCACGGGTCTAGTCAGCCTGGGGGCGCCGGCCATCATTCGGACCCCTGGGTTGCTTATGCCTATTTCCTCCCGGCTGTTGTCGCAAGCAGAGGCAGTCGCATGGCTTGATCAAGAGATACAAAAGGTCCTCTATAAAATGCTGGCGACCGGCGAGGTAGTTGCTGTCCCGGAAGAGCTGGCTCGCATCATCAGCCCCATAGTCGGTATCCCCATCAGGTATCTGCGCGGCGCAGTCTGCGCGAAATGACCCGTAAGATTGGTAGGTGGCGCAAGCGCAAGCTGGGCGCCAACGACAAGGCATGGCATGAGGCCATGATGGCGCAGGGCTCATATATTGGCCGCGACAACCAGACCGGCGCCCCGGTCTTTGCGCCTTGGGACCACTTTGAACTGCTTCAGATGGCGCTGCTATCTTTCCCGCAACCTGACCTGGACCTTGGCCGCGACATCATGGCGCCGGACTGGCGGGAAATGCGCCAAGAGGCCAAGCGGCGCAATGCGGCAATGGGCTTTATCATCTCGCGGTTGTATGGCTTGCCGCTCTGATGCAAATAGACTGGCGCAATCTACTCAAGACGCTGAACGTCGAGTGGCGGGATCGCGGCCCCAACACATCAAACGGTAACGTGAATATATGCTGCCCGCAGTGCGGCAATGCCGACAGCGGCTTTCATCTTTCCATATCCGAGACCAAGGAAGCCTATTACTGCTATCGTCGGCCAAACGAGCATAGCGGGTCTAATTTCCGCTACCTGCTGATCGGGCTGGGCATGGATCGGATCGCTGCCGTTGAAACGCTAAATGCGTTCATGGATATGCGCGGCAACCGATCGCAGATTGAAGAGCGCGTTATCGACAAAACCAAGCTTGCCAAGCAATGGGGGTTCTTTGAGCCGGCCGATCTGTCCCACGATGTCCGCTGGTACATGCAGGATCGCGGCATAGTCGGGGAGTTGGATGCCGCCAATGTTGTAGCGGAGTTTGGTTTGCGTTACTCGCAACACGGCCAATGGTCGCGCCGCCTGCTGATCCCCTATCGCGACCCTGACGGCAAGCTGCAATCCTGGTCGGGTCGCGCCATCCGGGTTGAGATGCAGCCGCGCTATCTGACCCAGACCAGCGATGCTGGCCTGATCTATGTACCGACCTGGGACCTTTACGGCAAGACCGACCTGATCATTGTTGAGGGACCGATCGATGCCCTCAAGATCGCCATCGCAGCCAGGGGGACCAATGTTGCCGCCGCCGCGCTGACCGGCCTCGCCATCAACCACGCCAAGCTGCTGCGGCTGCGGCGCCTATGCAATGAGTTTGATCGCGTTCATCTGACCCTGGATGGCGACGCAGATTTCATGACCAACCGCCGCATGCAAAACGAACTTGCATCGGCGCTTGGCGCTCGCTATCCTGCCAATCTTACCCTGCCCGGCCAATACAAAGACGCGGGGGAGATGTCTATTGAGGAGATTAAACGATGGCTAGGGTGCAGGTCGATCCTGACAAGATCGCGCCAGTAAGGCGCGGGCGTTACCAACCCAGCTTTGAGTGGGGCGGGGTCTTTGAGGCATGGGCGCGCAACTTCATCCGCCGCAATCATTGGCGCATCCGTTACATCTATGGCGGGGAAGATGACGCCTTGCAGGAGTGCGCCATCGTTTTCCTGCGGATCAGCCGCAAATATCCGGGGATCATTGAGCCCCGGCATATGATGGCGCTGTTCAAGCTGGCGGTCATCAACGACTTCAACACCGCATCGACCAAGGATAGCAAGCAGCGCCCGGTTGCGCTGGTCGATCCTGATTTCCAGGTCCAGCCCAACGATAGCTATTTCCGCGCCGCAATGGCGTTCCTGTCGGGGGAGGCGCGGACGGCCGTTGATGCCATCATGAGCGCGCCGGCTGAGTTCCTGGACCTGCTGACCGCCGGGGCGTCGATCGCGGATGAGGCCGGCGCGGCACAGTTTAATGCCCGATGCAAGCGGCTGTTGCGCCTGGACAAGAAGGCGGATATCGCGGCGGAGATCAACGACCTACTAAGCCTTTGATTTCCCTGCTGTAATCTTTTCGCTTGCTTTGCCCAAAAGAAACGCTTATGCGCTTACTTGTTCCCACAACCGGGGCAATAACCAGGAGACCAACCATGACGACCAAGGATCAGCTCACAACCTCGACCGCCATCCCGGCGCAGGCAGCGCGCGGCCCGGCACCGGCCAAGAAGAGCGCCGGCAAGGCAGCCAACAGCGACTTCGGCGCCAAGATGAAGGAGGCCAAGGCCAAGAAGGCAGCCGAGCGCGCAGCGGCGGCATCCAACCCTGCGCCGGCCGATGAGGCGAAACTGCCGCTCGAAGATGATCAGGCTATCACCGTTTACGACGAGCTGCTGGACCTGACGCGCGGCACCGACCGGGGCTTTGCCAGCCAGTCGATCCGCGAGAACGACAAGGACTACCTGCGGCGGATGTTCGGCGTCATCGCCAAGGCGACCATCCCCGAAGGCCAGGATGACCCGTTCGACAGCATGTCGGCGGAGGCGCAGGACTATTACAACGCGACCGTCCAGAAGGTGCAGGACGGCGAGGACTGGACCCCGCCCCCAGGCTTTGTCAGCAAGTTTGGCAAGAAGGCGGACAAGCCGGCTGCTGGCGCCAAGGGCGAGAAAGCGCCCAAGGTTGCCAAGGAAAAGGCGCCACCCAAGGTTCGCGCGCCGGGCGTCTCCGTCGCGGTCCGCACCATGGTCCTGAAGCACCCATCGTGGACGGTCGATGATCTCAAGGCCGGACTGGTCAAGGCGGGGCATATCGTAAAGGATGCAACGGTCACCACATTGCGGTCCGATGTCAACGCAACCCTGGCCGTCATGCGGTCCCTCAAGCTGATCGACTGACCGCCGGCAAAACGAGGCAAGCGTATAAAGGGGCAGGGGATTTCCTGCCCCTTTTATTTTGGAGGTCAATATGTGCTCAATCTTTGGGGCGTTCAGCCAGGTGCCGATATCTGACTATGAACGCGCCATGCTTGGCCAGATCGCGGAACGCGCCAAGGATCGGGGACGGGATGGCGGGCGCATGCTCGATTACAAGCTTGCTGGCGGGCGCTTTGCCATCCTTGGCAACTGGCGCGCAACCCCGACAACCGAGCCGCCTGGGGCGCCCCCACAGCCGTTTGATGGCGTTGTCCACAATGGGGTGATCGCCAATGACAAGGAGCTGGGCAACGCCCCCGGCGCCGTCGATAGCCTGATCCTACCTAAGGTGCTGGTGCGCGATCAGGGCTTGGTGGCATTTGCCGAGAGCCTGGATCAGATCAAGGGCAGCTATGCCATAGCCGCCATCGGGACCGATACCGTCTACCTGGCAACGAACTTCAAGCCGATCTATGTATGCCGGATCGGGCAGGTCTTCTATTTTAGCAGCATGGAACGCCATCTGGCCCCATTGCTGGCTGCTTGGGAGCGGCCGGCGCGGATCAATCCCTACACGGCTGTTGATCTCGCCAGGATGGGGCAGGGCGGCGTTGCGGTCATACCCCGCCAATATGATCACCGGGCGCTGGTCATCGCCTCTGGCGGGCTGGATAGCACCGTTGCCGCGTGGGCTCTCAAGGCTAAGGGCATGACTGTTGATCTGATCCACTTTACCTATGGCTGCAACGCCCAGAAACGAGAATTGGATCGGGTGGTCCGCATTGGATGGGCAGGGGAGATGCGCGGGCATATCGTCCCGATCGATTATAGCCGCATGTTGGGTGCAAGCGGCATCATGCAACCCGGCCAGATCGCCCCAGGCATTGCCGGCGCAGAGTTCGCGCATGAGTGGGTGCCAGCGCGCAACCTGATGATGATCTCGCATGCGGTCGCGTTTGCTGAGGCCAATAACTATGGGTTTGTGGCGCTGGGCAACAACCTTGAGGAAGCCGGTGCCTATCCCGACAATGAGGAAGAGTTTACCAACCTACTGGATCAGGCGCTCGACTATGCGGTTGGGCCGCATCGGCAGGTCAAGCTTCTTGCGCCGGTCGGCAACCTGATGAAGCATGAGATCGTCAAGCTGGGCTTGCAACTTGGCGTCCCGTTTGAGCATACCTGGTCTTGCTATCGGGACGGGGACGCGCATTGCGGCGAGTGCGGACCGTGCTTCATGCGGCGGGAGGCGTTTAGGCGCAATGGCGCTGTTGATCCGGTCTTCCCGCCATCACCTGTTTATTAAAAGGAACATAACGTGGCAACAAGAGCCGATGCGCTGGCTGCGGTCAGGACCATTCTCGAGTATATCGGGGAGGACCCGTATCGCCCCGGCTTGGCGGAGACGCCTGACCGCTATATCCGCGCCTGGGAGGAAGATCATGGCCGGTTCTATTTCGTCAAGGAAACCGAGCGGCTGGTCAAGCTGTTCCCTGCCGAGCTTGGGGAAAACGGTTGCTATGACCAGATGGTGACGGTCCGCAACATTAGCATCACATCGACCTGTGAACACCATCTGGCGCCTTTCTTTGGCCGGGCGCATATCGCCTACCTGCCATCGGCTGCCGGCATTGTCGGGATCAGTAAGCTTGCCAGGGTCGCAACGCACTTTGCCAGCCGGTTGCAGACCCAGGAGCGGCTGACCGAGAATATTGCGGACTTCCTGGAATTGAAGGTCGCCAATGATGTTGCGATCATGTTGGAATGCGAACACACCTGCATGATGACGCGCGGGGTTCGGCAACCGGAGGCGGTCACTATCACAACCGGATTGCGCGGCATCTTCCGCGATGATCCCGGCGCCAAGTCAGAATTCCTGCGGACGATAGGCAAATGAAACTCAACTGCATTGTTGACAGCGGCGCCTACTCCGCGTGGCGATCCGGCAACAGCATCGACCTGGACGCATATTGCGACTTCATCAAGGATAACGAGGATTGGATTGGGCACTATGTTGTCCTCGATGAGATCAATCCCCGCGACCCAGAGGCCGCAGCCTCCGCCAGCTTTGAGAACCTTAAACGCATGCGCAAGCGCGGTCTCAACCCCATGGCAGTTTACCACGCTGCGGAGGGCATCGACTGGCTCTATAGGACGCTGGACGCGGGATGCGATTACATAGGTCTGGCGGGGCTCTCCCTTGACACCCGCAAGTCAGCAGACGACTGGTACGATCTGGTCTGGCAGCACCTTGTAAACGCCAAGGGGGAGCCGGTTGTCAAGGTCCATGCGCTTGGCGAGGGCAGACCTAACCTGCTATGTCGGTTCCCCTGGCAGTCAGCAGATAGCACCAGCGGCATTTACTCCTCGCAACTGACCGGCAAGCTAGATCTTGGCAATGGGATCAATCTTGGTATGCGAAATGATTTTCAAAGCATGCCAGGAGCGCGGGAGATCGGCGCGCTATCAGGCCAGGAGCGCGCGGCTGTCAACCAACTGTTGCGGGCCAAAGGCATCGATCCGAAGTTCTTAGACGTGGCGCGCGGCGTCAAGTCGGAACAGCGCAGCGCGTTGGTTATGCGTACCTATCTTGCTGTTCTCAAGCATTTGGAGATCGAGGACAAAGTCAGAACAGCATGCGTGACGCGCTTTAGTGCGCAAGGCTTGTTCAAAGCTCCACCGCAGAAGGCGCCTGGGGCAAAGCTATCCGTTTTCGATTTCTATATGGTCGTCATGAGTTATGCAGGTCTTAACTTTGCCAGCGTCCCCTCCATGGCGCAGCTTGGCGGGCAATCGATCCTAACAAGTTTCTTCTATATGATGTCGCCAACTCCTAAAATACAAAGGGAGGTAGAGCTTCTGCGCCGTATAGTTCTCGACCCCACCGACGCCCTTAACAATCCCCCTGCCAACTGGTTGGATACGGTAGACATCATAAAGGAACATCGTCTATGAAAGCTGGCCTGATCGCTGAATGCCTGGAACCGTTTACGCTGGTTGCCAGCAAATATGCATTGTCGCCCGAGTTTGGCGTTGTTGAGATCGGCCCCAAGCTGATCCGCGCATGCGCCCCCTGGGGACTGCTTGAGGCAGATATGGAGATCGGGATCGACGCAACGATCTGGGCCGATATCGCTGTGTTTGTTTCCGTCATGAAGTCGTTGCCTGATCAGGAGGTCGAGTTCAAAGTCAAGTCGGGCGTCCTGGCTTGGCAATGCGGCTTTTCCGATGGCAAGCTGGCGACGCGGGAGGAGATCAAGCTGCCGGCGCTGACCAAGCCCAAGGGCCTGACCCTATGGCCGGTCACGCAAAACTTCCTGGATGGCTTGGAGCTGGGCGGTCTTTCTTGCGGCAACAAGGGCATGCAGTCGGCGGGGCTGTATGGAGTCGCGATCGACAACCGGGACAGCCTGACGGTCTGTTCAAGCGATAGCGCGACAGTCAGCGCCTACATGGTCGATGCGGACGGGATCGCGGCGTTCCCCAAGATGACCGTTGTCGATCCCGAAGTGATCCGGTTGCTGGTCGCAATCGTTGATGGCAACGTGCATAAGGAAAAGAGCAAGCCGGAGGAAGCGGCGCAGCTTGCCATAACCCCCGATGCGATCTACTGCGAGAACAAACCGTTCCGTATGCTATGCCGGCCTCGCGCTGCGCTCAAATGGGACCTGCGCGAGATCATCAACAAGTATAGCGCGGCGGAGACCTGCGCTGAAATCCCGCAACAGGCCATCGCCGCGTTCGTCAAGCGCGCAACCGCGATGGCGGACAGCAAGACCAAGACAACGGTTGACCTGTCAGCGGCAGAGGGCGCGCTGTCCCTGGCATTCGAAGAAGGCGTTTCATCCAGCGTTGAGTATTATATCGCGCAAGGGCTGGACATCCCGGAGACGCCGCCCATTCCACTTGATGCGGCGCGGCTGGCGCGGGCCTTGTCGCATGTCACCGAGGTCGTGTTGGATCACATCGGCGATGGCGCGATCGTCCTGCGATCCGACAAGTTCACTTACATCATCAGCAGGCGGGAGAAGTAGGATCAGATGGGCTTCTTCGTCCCTGATGAAGACCTGGATCGGCTTACCAAGCGCAAACCCATAACACCCAAGCCGGCCAAGGAACGCCGGCAACTGGACCCAGCATTGCGAGGCTGCAATCATTGCAGCCTTCGCCATGAATGGCGTTTCATCAACAGTCCAGAGATGCGGATCAGCGGCAATGTCCGCGATCCCGATATCCTGGTGCTGGGGGAGGCGCCGGGGGAGGAGGAGGACTATGCCGACAAGGCATTTGTAGGCCAGTCTGGCAAGCTGATCCGCCGCGTTATCCCAGGCCGGGAGCTTAGCCGCTGCGCCTTCCAGAACGTTGTAAGGTGCCGTCCCCAGGACAATCAGACCCCATCGCCTGCCGATGCCCATGCGTGTAGCATCCACCTTGAGGATGATGTCGCGGACTTTGACTTTCGCGCCATCCTTGGCGTTGGATCGGTCCCGCTGGCGCGCTATCTGCCAGGGCAGGCGATCACCCGCGTTCATGGTTGCCATTTCCCGGTGCAGATCGGGGACCGCGTTATGTGGTATATGCCGGTCCTGCATCCCAGCTTTGTCCTGCGATCCGGTGGCGATGGTGGACCGCATTTCCCGCACCTGATGGCGGATACCAAGCGGCTGTTTGAGGGCCTGGACAGTTGGGGCAAGCCGCAGATCATCCGCCCCAATCCCGACGATGTCCTATATCCCAGGTCTTACAACGATGTCCTGGCCATCCTGGCGGCTATGGACCTATCAGCGCCCCTTGGCCTGGATATCGAGACCACCGGCCTTTACTTTGCCCATAGGCAAGCGGAAATACTGACAGCAGCGGTCAGCGATGGCACAATCAACATGGCATGGCCCATCATGCACCCAGAGGGCCGCACCGATTGGGGCCTGCGCGCGCTGTTGCATATAGCCGAGGGCAACGGGTGGGTCGCGCATAACGCGGCATTTGAACTTATCTGGATGATCGACCAAGCCGCGCGCGCCGGCATCCCATTTAAGCCGGCGCCCTTCCACGACAGCATGGCATGCGGTCGCATCTACTATCAGCGCGCGACCATCCTCAATCTTGAAGTGATGTCGCATCTGGCCCTTGGCCACAGCTTCAAGGAAGAAGGCGCCAACCTCAACAAGAACCGCATGGCGGAAGAACCGCTGGATCGGGTCTTGACTTACAACGGGATCGACGCACAAGCGCCCAACCTGATATGGCGCAAGCTGCGCCCGCTGGTCGATGATCGGCACTATGAACGTATCATCGAGACAATCGAGAGCTGCGTGGGTATGCAGCTCCTCGGCCTACCAATCGACCGTGATCTGAACGATGAGTTGGCGGATCATTGGCAAGCCAAGATCGATGCAGCGGTCAAGACCAGTCAAACAATCTACGAGGTCAAACAGTTCCAACGCGATCGGCAAGCAGAGTTCAACATCGGCAGCAATAAGGATGTGGGCATTGCGCTATCCGAGTATGGCCGCGTCCGCCTCGAAAAGATGGCCAGCGGTCAGCTCAAGACTGATGACCAGGAACTAAGGCTCAAGGCGCCGGATCATCCCTTGGTCCCGATCATCGTTGACTATCGCGAGGCCACCAAGGCCAAGTCCACCTACATCGACAGTCCGCGCAAGCTGGCTGACCTTGCGATCGATGGCAACATTCATCCAATCTACAACGCAATGAAGGTGGAGACCTGCCGGCTATCAAGCGAGATGCCCAATCAACAGAACTGGCCCAAGCGCAACGCGGAACAGGCGCCGATGCGGGCGCAGGTGATCCCGCCCAAGGGCATGATCTTCCTTTCGTTCGATTATGGCCAGATCGAGGCGCGCGGCATTGCTATGGCCAGCAAGGACCGCGCATTGTGCGAGTCAATAATTGATGGCGGGGATATTCATTCCAAATGGCTTAAACGCGCATTGGAAATATATCCGCCCTATTGGGACAACATGATCAAGCGTACCAATGAGACCAAGGATGATAAGATATTCAAAGGCGCACGTGACATCATAAAGACTGACTTTGTATTTGCATCGTTCTTTGGATCAACGGCAGAGGCTTGCGCGGACCGATCCGGCCTTCCTTTGCATATTGCTCGTGACCTGCTGGCAGAGTTCTGGCGCGAGTATCCCGATGTCCTAAAGTATGTAAAATCCAAACAAGCCGAGTATGAGAAGACCGGCTCGGTGTCGCTGCTGACTGGCTTTATCCGGCGCGGGATCATGGAAGGCAACGAGTATATCAACACGCCAATCCAGGGTTCAACCACCGGCCATCTGGTGGTTGAGGCGCAGAACGATTGCGCCAAGCTGTCGCGGGAAACCGGCGACATCTGCCTGCATCCGCGCATGAATATCCATGATGATCTGACCTTCATAGTGCCGGACAATGAAGATGCGATCATGGGGTATATAGACCAACTGGCGCCGATACTCCTCAAGGTCCGCTATAACTGGCAGATTGTCCCGCTGATGATTGAGGCGCGCATTGGCAAGAACTTCCGGGACTACGAAGAGATTACCAAGATAACAGGAGACTACATCGATGCCGGATTTGGACAACGACGATAAGAAGCGCGACGATGGTTACCCCTGGGGCCATATCAGCTCGGAAGGCGACTGGGTTGCGCTACCCAAAGGCCCAATGCTGAAGGCCGGGTATGGACCGCCGCCGTTCGATCTGATCATGCCAGATGGGTCAACCCGGCATGTTGTCCACCAGCCCGGTCATGGTCCCGGCGAGAAGCCGGCATGGGCCGCGCATATGGCAGCGCCCATGCCCAGCGCGGAAGTCAAGGATGGCAAGCTTTACAAGCTGACCGCGCGCTTGCGCTGGACTACCTATGCCTCCGGTCCATCGACCTTGGAACAAGCCTGGATCGCTGACGATGGCTCCATTGATTGGCGCGAAATCCCAGTTGAGCGCCAGCCATGAGCGATGGCGCGCTCATCACGAAGTATCGTCCCGCAGAGTGGGATGAGGTTGTTGGCAATGGGCGCGCGATCGACCATCTGCGCCGCGCCCTTGCCGCCGCAAGCAGCATGCCGCATTCGTTTCTGTTTACCGGGCCATCTGGGACCGGCAAGACAACGCTCGCGCGCATCATCGGCAAGGAGCTGAAGGCGGACATCGTTGAGATCGATGCGGCCAGCAATGCAGGCGTTGCCGATGCCCGACAGATCGTTGAGTTCGGCGAGCATGCATCCCTACATGGCGATGGCAAGCGGCTGATCATCATCGATGAATGTTTTGCTGCCGGCAGTTTAGTGGATACCCCAAAAGGTGCGGTTCCAATAGAACAGCTACAAAAAGGGGACGCAATCCTTGGCGCTCAAGGCGAAGCAAACATTGGGAAAATTATCAAAACGCGCGTCGAGTTGTCACGCATTGTCCAGTTGCGCTTGGCAACTGGACAGACTATAGTTTGCTCCGAAGACCATCCTTTTCTTACGCCCCAAGGATGGATAGAGGCAAAAAATGTCCAATCAATATCAACACTTCGAGCCCAGCTATCAACACCAGTGCTGCAAATGTGGGATAGCATTTATGAGCAACGGCGGTGGTTCCCGATGCTGTCAAACTTGCTCACGCAAGACTTGCCCGGTTTGCGGCGGGGGATATTGGAGTCGGGCAAACACCTGTTCCCGGATATGCGGCAACAAGATCGCGGCCAACAAACGAACTGGCCCGCGACCCGAGGACTGGAAACAATCAATGCGGGTAGCGCAACAGAAGCGAGCGGCCAGCCCGAGGGGCAAAGAGTTAGCAGCTATGCATTCCGCGCGCATGACGCAAAACAATCCAATGCGCTTCCAAGCTGTTATACAAAAGATGATGGAAACCAAAAGCGCCAATGGAACATTGCGGCCCGTCAAACCCTGGCAAGGGGGCAACGGGCGAGGACCGACCACCCAACAAGCTGCGATCCAAGCGGCGTTCCCGGGCAGCATTATGGAACTTGCTATTCGCACCGCGATGTTGGGTCCTCGCAAAACAACAGGATATCCCCATGCTTACAAAGCAGACATAGCCTTTCCGGATATCAAGCTTGCGATCGAGATAGACGGGAGCACTCATCGATCAGCGGAAGGCCGCGTCCTCGATCAAAAGAAGGACCAATGTCTTCAACAATTAGGGTGGAGAGTGTTGCGCATCTCCAACCGGCAGATATCCAGAGACTTCGACAAAGCGGTCAAACGCATCAAATCGGTGATAAGGAGTATGCGGACTTCTATGATCTTACAATCGACGGGCACCCATCCTTCTCAATCGAAGGATGCATAGTTCATAACTGCCATACCCTATCAAAGCCGGCATGGCAGGCGTTGCTCAAGATACTCGAGGAACCGCCCCGCCATCTGTTCTTTGCGCTATGCACAACCGAGCTGGACAAGATCATCGAGACGGTCCGACAGCGCTGCTATCACTGCATCCTCAAGCCAGTCAGCCGCGAGGATACCCAAGACCTACTAGACGCAATCATTGCTGCTGAGCATATGCAGGTCAAGCCCGATGTGATGCAGATGATTGTGCAGGAATGCAACGGGTCACCGCGCAAGGCCATTTCCTTGTTACAGGTCGCGCATGATGCGCCCAACAAGGCCGAGGCGCAGCGCATCATCAGCTTACAGGATGCATCCGACCCGCTGAAGGAACTGTTGCAGCTCTTTGTATCAGGCCGCAAGACATGGCCATTGGTCCGCGATCTGCTGCTCAAGATCAAGGAGCAGGACAGCTTCGAGGACTCGGTCATGCAGGCCGGCGGGTATATGGCTGCGGTCCTGATCAACCAGGAGGACGAGAAGCGGGCGCGCATGGTCTGGCAGTTGTTGGATGCGCTGTTATTCCCGGTGACAACCTTTGACCGCAAGCAGCAGTTCATCGCCGCTGTTGGTCGCATGATGTGGGGAGGCTAAGTTGCCCATTTATATCTTTCACGAAGAAGACTATGTCCGGCTGCGCGATGGCCTCAAGAAAGGCATCGATGAGCTGCGGCTGGATGATGAGCTATTGCGACAACCGGCATCCATGCAGGAGGTCGCGGAACACTGCGCGGGCGCGGTCAGGGATCGCGACATCTGCAAGCATGACCTGATCCTTGCGGAAGCGGAGGAGGCCAACAAACTCCGCCGGCTGACCGATGATAACGATAAGCCATTCTCGGAAGCCAGGGTCAACCGGGAACTGCCGTTGACCAAGTCAGTCCAGAAGGCAACCGCCGTCATGGAGGATGCAGAGCATAGCGTCCGCATCTGGTCAGCGCTTACCGGCGCTTACAGCGACCTGGGCAGCGCTATCAGGCGCATCGCGGACCTAACGACCGCCGGCTATCTGACGCCGTCCAGCGCCATGCGTGACCGGCGCGATGATATCAACGAGCTGCGCCAACAGATGAAGGAAAAGGAGGACCCCGATCCCCCCCTCAAGCAACGGGGCAGCCGTCGCAATGGATAGTGCGCTCTCAGTTTTGAGCAGCGCTATCAGGCTGGGTCTGGGGGGTCTGGCCGCAATCCTACTGGCGCTTCTATTGGTATATGCAGTCGTGCGCGTCGCGGGCGCTGCATGGAAGCGCAGCGTTGACCGCGACAATAACCCAAGGAGTGGAAATGGCTAAAGGGCGTTTTGAATATCGCGAGCGCGATGACAAGGACTGGGAGGATCGCGCCAATAATCAGGGGGCCGGTTTTACCAGCTTCATGAGCAATGAGTTCCGGACCTATAGCCCGCAGAAGGGCGATAACTGGGTCCGCTTCATGCCGCCGACGTGGGAGGATGCGCGGCACTTCGGCCTGGATATCTTTGTCCATTACGGCATCGGCCCTGATCGCGGCGCAGTGCTTTGCCTTGCCAAGATGGGCGAGGAGGCAGAGAAGCGCGGCTTCGGCAACCGTTGTCCGATCTGCGAGGCCAGGACCAAGGCCAACCGGGCAGGGGATGAGGAGCTTGAGAAAGAACTCAAGTGGAATTACCGCGTCCTTTGCTGGGTTGTCGATATGAAGGATGAGGAACGCGGCCCGCTGCTCTGGTCCATGCCGCCCAGCCTGGACAAGAACTTCACAAAGCTGGCCAAGGACCGGCGATCTGGCCGGCTGCTGGTCATTGATCATCCCTGGGACGGTTACAACGTCAGCTTTGATCGGTCAGGGGAACGGGATAGGACGCGCTATGAAGGGGAGCGCATCGACCGCGACCCATCCAGCGTCAATGAGGCCGACATGGAATTTGTCGAGGATCATCCGTTGCCGGAGGTCCTGGTCTGGCGGGACTATGATGCGGTCAAGAAAATCTTCGACGGTGGGGTGCCACAAGATGATGACGATAAAGATGCGCGGTCAGGAGGTGGTCGGCGCGATGCGCGTTCTCGCGATGATACTGATCGGGATCGCGGTTCCACTCGCGCTCGTGATAGCGGTGGTCGGGATGATGCTCGCTCTCGTGATGATGATGCTCGCAATCCCCGTGATCGCGATCGTACAACTCGCGATCGGGGTGGTGACGCTGACAGCCGGGACCGCGGTTCTGCTGATCGCCAGGGCGGTGACCGCGATCGGGGCGAGGATAGGTCGCGGGATCGGGAGGAAGCCCCCAGGGACCGCGCCAGCGGCCGGGACAGGGGCGATGATCGGGACCGGGAGACCCGGCGCGGTCGTGACGATGATCGGGAGGAGGCCAAGCCCAAGGAAGAGCCCTTGAAGCAACGGGGGGCCAGGGCGCGGGCAGCTGAGGAAGATAAGGCCAAGGATGAGCCGCCACCGCCCAATGATGATGATGCACGCGCCGGTCCGGCTGATGATGATCGCGGCCGGGATCGGGACAGGGGCCGAGATCGCGATGATACCCGCGACAGCGCCCGGTCGACATCCGCCAATCTCCGCGAGCGGTTCGGTAACCGCAACCGGGACCGCTAACCACTAAAGAAGGGTTGACCAGATGCCACGCGCCAGATTTGTCGAGCCGGAAGCGCCTCCCGCAGTTGAGTTCATAACAAGCGGAAGCTTGTTACTGGACCTGATCTTGGGAGGCGGCTGGGCGGTCGGGCGCGTGGCAAACATTGTCGGGGATGCAAGCAGCGGTAAGACGCTGCTTGTCATCGAGGCATGCGCCAACTTTGCCCAACGCTGGGCGCCGGGCAATATCCGTTACGCGGAGTCAGAAGCGGCGTTCGATGTCGCCTATGCCGAAAGCCTGGGGATGCCCAAAGGGATCAGGCTTAGCAGCGAGGAAGAAACCACAACGCTGCGGACCGTTGAGGATTGGCACAACGACCTGAAAGCCTTTCTCAAAGATGCCGATGAGGGGCCAAAGCTTTACGCGCTGGATAGCTTCGATGGGCTGTCCGATGCGGCGGAACTGGCGGCTGACTTTGGCGCGGCCAGCTATGGCACCGGTAAGGCGCGGGATAGCTCCAAGATGCTGCGCCTTGTCACCGCCGATGTCAGGGATGCGCAATGCGCCATGCTGGTCATATCGCAGACGCGGGAAAACATTGGGGTGACGTTTGGCGAGAAGAAGACCCGATCGGGCGGCAAGGCGCTGCGGTTCTATTGCAGTCAGGAGATATGGCTGGCAGAGACCGGCAAGATTTACAGGGAATGGGATAAGGTCAAGCGGCCGATTGGCGTTGAGGTGCTGGTCAACAATAAGAAGAACAAGATCAGCCTACCTTATCGGCGCGCGGAGATCAGCATCCTATTCGGCTATGGCGTCGATGATGAAACCAGCAACGCGCAATGGTTGCAGGATAACAACGGCAAACTGCCATTCAAAAACATCACCGAGACCAAGGCCGAGATTGCGCGGTTTCGCCGCAATCAGGACCGCGATGGGTTGCTTGATCTGGCGCGGGAACTGCGGGACAGCGTCAAACATCGTTGGGGCGATATCGAGGATGCGATGCGCCCGACCATGCGCAAGTATCAGGCGGGGGGTTGAGTTGCGCAGCGGCGGTGGGCACGCAAAGGGATCGGCCTGGGAGCGCGAGGTCGGCAAGCGGCTGTCCCTCTGGCTGACCAACAATCAGCGGCCGGATATCTTCAGCCGCAACGTCCTGTCGGGCGGCTCGTTTACCATCACAGCCCAGCAAGGCAAGATGTCATCGCGCATGCCGGGCGATCTGATGGCGGCGCACCCGCTGGCCTTCAACTTCCTGTCCAAGTATTCAATCGAGTGCAAGCATCTGGCCAGCCTGGGGCTTGAACAGTTCATTTACGATAGCCGGGGCAGCTCCATCCTCTATCAGATCAATTCCCTGGCCGATGGTCAGGCGCAGGCAATCGGATGCCGTTACCTGCTGATCGCCAAGCAGAACCATAAGGCGCCGCTGCTGATGTGCGGCGCGCGGACCGGGCAGCTCATCATGGATTGCTTTACCCTGGCAGCCAACAACAGCCGGCGCGGGGTCATCATGCCGCGCCATCTGATCGTCAACCGTTGGTGGTTCATCATGGCGCTGGATGACTTCCTGCGTATAAACCCTGATGACTTCCTGAAGGTTTGACCCCATGCCCATATTGACTGCCGACTGGCATCTGACCGATGCCCCAGAAGATGAATATCGCTGGCAGGTATTCGATCATCTGGCCAGACTGGTCAAGGATTACAACGATACCGAGGTTTGGGTTCTCGGGGACCTGACCGACCGCAAGGACAAGCATGGGCGCTTGCTGGTCAATCGGCTGGTGCAAGAGCTGGCCCAACTCCCGGCTTATGTTGAAATCCTAATGGGCAACCATGATATGCCCTTGGATGGGACGCCATTTTGGTCATTCCTCAACAAGATCAAGAATGTAGAATATCATCCAAAGCCCCGCGCGATCCGCAATGATGCGCTGATGCTGCCCTATAGCGCCAACCCCAAGGCAGATTGGGAGGGCATAGACTTCAAGCGTTACAAATGCGTCCTGACGCATCAGACCTTTGCCGGCGCAACCGAGAACGGGCAGGAGTTTGGTACTGACAAGTTCGATGAGATCAGTTTCCCGCGCGGCGTCCAGTATTATGCCGGCGACATCCATACAACCCAGCGGGTCAAGCTTGGCAACGCGGGCGCCAGCCTGCTCTATGTTGGCGCTCCGCATGTCATCAAATATGGTGACAGCTATCCGCCACAGATGGTGGTCATTGATGACCAGTATAAAGTAGTCAAGCAGGTCCCGATCCGGGGCATCCGCAAATGGATGATCCGGCTGGATGATCTGGCAAACCTGGACGCTATTAAGGTTTACAAAGGGGATATGGCCAAGGTCATCTATAGCCTGCCGATTGATCAAATGGACCGCTGGGGCGCCATGCAGGATCAAGTAACGGGCTGGGCGCGGCAGCATGGCGTTATCCTGGCATCCATCGAACCATCGATCCAGGCGACCAGCGTCCTCGGCGAGCGGCCGGACTTTGAAACAATGACCTGGGTGCCGGGCGGGCCAACGGAAACCTTGCGGGACTTTGCAGCGGCGGAAGAGATCGATGGCGCCACGCTGGACCTGGGGCTTGCGATGATTGAGGAGGCGCGCGGTGCGACGGATTGACCTTGCCCAAGTATCCATGCAGCGGTTCCGGTCGTTCCATGCGGCAACCATCGACCTATCCGTGGCGCCCGGCCTCAAGTTCATCGGGGGCGATAACAAGACCCAGCCGCGCCTGGGGGCCAATGGTGCCGGCAAGTCAACGCTGTGGGATGCGGCGGTCTTCGCGCTGACCGGGCGCAGCGTCAAGGGCCTGCGCGCGGCTGATCTTGTTACCTGGGGCGAGAAACAACCCCAGGCCGGCGCCTACCTGATGATCGATGATGAACTGGTGGACGTCATTCGCCAAGGCTCCCCTGATCGCCTGACCTTGCAGGGCTTGCAGGTCGAGCAGGCAACCGTTGACCGCGCAATGGGGCTGACCCGGCTGCGCCTATTGCATGCCGTCATCTTTGGTCAGGGCGTCCCGCTGTTCATCGATCTATCGATGCCTGAGCGCGCCGCGCTGCTTGATGAGGTCTTGGACCTGCAAATATGGCTTGACCTGTCCGCCCATGCCGCGCGCAAGGAAAAGGATGCGCGGGCGGATATGGACAAGATCGACAACGACATCAGCTTTGCAGAAGGCAAACTGGCCGGCATGCCATCGGCTGACAATCTGCAAGCCAGGGCCGATGAATGGGATACCCAGCAGGATCAACGCGTTGAGCGCGCGATTGATGATGTAGAGAAAGAGGAAAAGCGCGCGGATGATTTAAGGCTCAAGGACAAGATGACAGAGGCTGCCTATGCAGCGACACCAAAGCTGGACCAGCGGCGCAAGGGCCTGGATCGCATGCGGGAAGACAAGGCGCGATTGGAAGCTGATTATCGCGCGCTATTCAAAGCCAGGACTGAGGCAGAACAAGTCCTGGCCTTCTATAAGAAGAACAAGGTCTGCCCAACCTGTCGGCAGAAGATTGATGCCAACAACATTGTTCAGCATGTCCGCAAACATGGGGCAGACCTGGACCGCATCCAAGCCGATCTTGCCTTGAGCAACAACAACACCGTGCGCCTGACCGAAAGCATCAACCGCGAGGAAAACGACTACAACAAGGAACTGCGCAAGGTTGAGTTCCTGCGCGACAAATGGCAGCGCGAGAAAGCAGAAGCCGAGGCACAAGATCGGGTTATCCAGGGTGCGGCTGCCGTCGTTGAGCGGCTGGCTGATGAGCCCAATCCGTTCCTTGCTGACATTGAAAAGCTTGAGGCCGATCGCGCGGCGCTGACCAAGGCAATCCGCGCCTTGCACAGCCAGAAGCGCCGCGCCGGCAGTGCGGTCCTGCAATATGAATTCTGGGTGGCAGCCTATAAGCGCGTCCGGCTATTTGAGGTCCGCCGCGTCCTACAACAGTTAGAGATAGAGTCAGCTGCCGCTGCGCTATCGCTGGGCTTGGTTGGCTGGCGCATTGAGTTTGCGACTGAGACTGAGACCAAGTCGGGGACGTTGCGGCCTGGGGTGCAGATCATCGTTCATAGCCCGCAGGCGTCCGCAATCTGGGAGGCATGGTCGGGTGGGGAGGCGCAGCGGATCAAGCTGGCGGTCGCGATCGGCATGTCAAACATGATCCAGCGCGCGGCGGGGGTCCAGTTTGGGTTTGAGGTCTGGGATGAGCCGACCGCTTGGCTCTCCGACCTGGGTATAGAGGACCTGTTGACCATGCTTAAACATCGCGCCGATATCACCCAGAAGTCCATCTGGGTCTGCGATCACCGGGCGCTGGCGCATGGGGCGTTCGATGAGGTCTGGATTGTCAGCAAGACGGAACAAGGATCAGCGATGGCGCTGGTCAGCAAAGCGGAGTAGCAGATGAAAGCGTTTAGCCTGACCGAGTTGTTGACCGACCATCCCTATGCCAACGTCATGGTGATGGATGCGTTCGGCAACAAGGTAGAATGCACCGCCAGCCTTGAGGCCGGCGGCAACATGGTCGTCATCCGCCCAATCATGCAGGCATCGACCAAGGACCCGCTTACGCTTAACGGCTACCAGGACTATGCATGGGCCGAGGCTATCTACCCGGCGCGGGGGTCAGGGGCGCCTAGCAGCATTACAATTGCCTTGGCGGGGCTGGCAGGCGAGGCCGGGCGGGCGCTGCAAAAGCATCACGACGTGATGATCGGTCTTGCGCCGGTTACTGCCGACAACAAGCAGGCAATCGCAACCGGGTTGGCGCATTGCATGTGGTATCTGGCGGCAACAGCGCGCGAGGTCGGGGTAACCCTGTCCGACCTGGGCAGGCAGAGCATCATGCAGGCCCGCGCTTGGCGCCGGCAACACGACCTGACCTTGGCGCAGGGGGATATGGGCGAGACCAAGCGCGGACGGCAGGCAGCGGAGCCACGATAATGATCACGGCAACAAGGTTTCATGACTTCTCATACGGGCACCGGGTAGTTGGCCATGAGAATAAATGTAGGGGATTGCACGGACACAACGGCAGGGTTCACTTTGAATGCGCTGCCGAGCGCCTCGATATCGTCGGCCGCGTGATCGACTTTGGCGTTATCAAGTCCCGGCTCTGCCAATGGCTTGAGGACAACTGGGACCATAAGATGCTGTTGTGGAACAATGATGTCGTTGCATCAGAATTACTAGGCGGACTGCTTGAGCCCGCATGCCTGGACTCCATCTATTTGGTTCCATTCAACCCAACGGCCGAGAACATGGCGGAGTATTTGCGGACGGTCATTGGTCCGCAGCAGCTTGCCGGAACGGGGGTATATCTGCGGCGGGTGCAGGTCGATGAGACCCGCAAGTGCAGCGCAGTTTCGCAAGCAGACTAAACGGAAAGGTTGGGGGCAATGTTCGGTAAGAATGCTATTGCGTCGCGGGTGCCTGGGGCGGCTGGCTTTAGGGTCCACTCAATGTTTCCGACAATCCAAGGCGAGGGGCCGTATGCGGGGGTGCCGGCGATCTTTGTCCGGCTGGCTGGCTGCAATCTGCGCTGCTGGTTCTGTGATACCCAGTTTGAGACCCCGGTAACCCAGATGAAGCACGGGGAACTGCTATATGCCATGCTGGAATCAGCGGAGCGCAATAACTGTCGGTTCTTTGTCTTCACCGGCGGGGAGCCCATGTTGCAGGAGATCGGCGCGCTGTTCCGCCATGAGAAGTTGGCCAAGATGCTGTTCCAGGTCGAGACGGCGGGATCGGTCTGGCCGCGCGAGGATATGCGGGTCGATGGCAGGGTCTCGATTGTCTGTTCGCCCAAGACGCATGGGGTGGCGGCGGAAATCAGGCATATGGCGAGCGACAGTAACCCTTATTTGTTCTTCAAATATCTGATCAGCTCCACCGACAAGATCGATGAGGAGACCGGTATCCCGATTGTTGATACCCAGAAGGGCGGCAAGCCCCTGATCCTATATCATCCGCCCCAGCTCAAGCTGGCCAAGCGGCGGATATATCTGCAACCGATGGATGAAAACGACGACGCCAAGAACGCGGCCAACGCCAAGCGCGCGGCGGAGCTTTGCATGCGCTATGGATACCGGTTGTCGTTACAGCTCCATAAGATCGTCGGCCTGGATTGAAGGAAACACTTAGGGGCGCAAACGAAGCCAACGTTCTGACGCTCCTGTGCACATCCGATGACCACGCGCCGCGACTGGTCCTTGAGATAAGCGCAAGCATATTCTCCTCGCGGAGTTATCGACGCATTGCTGAGGTGGCGATTGATTATGTAGAGCGTTTTGGCCGCGCGCCGGGTCCCCATCTGATCGACCTACTTGAGCCCGATATGCGGCGCGGGGAGGAAGGCAAGCTGATGGAGCGCATCGTTGGCGACATCCAAAAGCTGGCGCCGGCCCTGCAACCCGAGTATGTCCTGGGGGAACTCGGGCAATGGCTCGATTTACGGCATGTTGCCAAGGCTGCGGAAGCTGCCCTGGATGCAGTTGACGCCGGCAACCTTAAAGCCGCGCAGGACGCCTTACATCGGGCAGAGATCAAGGGGGACCAGACCGAGGGGATATTCCTGCATGACCCCGATGCCATGCTATCGTTCATGCAAGAACGCGAGGAAGACTATTTCCCGTTGGGGATCGACGTTCTTGACCGCATGGGGGTCAGGCCGCAACGCAAGGAAATGATGGTAGCGATTGGCAACAAGAAGATCGGTAAGAGCTGGTTCCTGATCCAGGCTTCCAAGATGGCGCTGATGCATCGCCAATCAGTGCTTTATATCACATTGGAGATGCGGCAGGAGAAGGTTGCGCGCCGGTTCATTATGGCGGTCCTTGCCATGTCAAGCCGGGAGGTCGGCAAGATCAGGGTCCCGGTGTTTAAGAAAGACAAAGCCGGTAAGATGATCGGGCTGGACTGGGATGAGCTGACGCCCGACGCCATCAACCCGGATCGCCGGGCGGCAATCGCCAAGCAGCTTGCGCGCTTCAAGGCGCGTCCGCCGTTGCTGATCAAAGAGTTTTCATCGGGCAGCCTGACCGTGCCGCAGCTCCGCGCATATCTGCGCTATCTGGAAAAGACCAAGAACTTCAAGCCCGATCTGCTGGTAGTCGATTATGCCGGCATCATGCAGTACGATGAGCAAAACGCGCGGCTATCGATGGCGCGCAACTTCTTGGGGCTGCGCCAGCTATGCCAGGATTTCAACATGGCCGGGTTGACAGTCTGGCAGGGCAACCGGACAACGGATACCGCCAAGACCGTCACATCCAGCATGGCATCGGAAGCCTATAAGATCGTGCAGGATGCGGATGTCGTGATAACGATCAGCAGGACCGGCAAGGAACGCCAGCTTGGCCTTGCACGCATACTGGTCGATGCAGGCCGCGATGTTGAAGACAAGGTTATGGTGATGATCACGCAGAACTATTCAACCGGCCAGTTCTGCCTGGATAGCGTTTACATGTCAAAGTTTGTCGATGCGGAAGTCAACCGCATAACTGGCGACGGGGAAGAGGGAGGCGACGATCCCGACGAATCCTGAAGCCATAAAGCGGTTCCTTGATAAGCCGGCGCCATATCTGCCGGCATTCAAGGGGGAGTCCGCATCACAGTTGCGCCGGCTGATCTATGATAGCACCGGCAGCCAGTATGATGAAAAGACGGTAAGCCGGCCGCATCAGTTGGAGGGGACCGCGTTCGCCCTCTATAAGCGCCGGTCCCTGTTGCTCTATTGGATGCGGCTGGGCAAGTCCAAGATGGCGCTGGACTGGTCAATGCATCTCCGCCGCGCCGGTTTACTTGACCGGGGACGCAAGGGACTGATCCTCGCCCATGCCCCGATAGCCTGTCAGGTCTGGCGCACCCAGGCAGCGTTACATTCGGACCTGGATATCAGGACGGTTGAAAGCTATCAGGATGACAGCCGCGAAGATCAGCTACTCGATGCGCTGGATAGCGATTGCGATCTCATCGTCATGCCGCCAACAACCGTTCAGTTGCTGTTTACGATCAAGAAGCTAAGCCGCAAAGAAGAGCCCAAGCTTTACCCCAACCGGGACTGGCTCAAGATCGCGGCGCACGCGTTCAGCCACGCCATCATCGATGAAATCCATATCTATAGCAACCCTTGGGCGCTGCGGACAGAACTCGTGCGGCTGCTGATTACCGAGTGCAAGCAGCGCGTAGGGCTGACCGGCACGCCAATAGGCCGCAACCCGTTTGACATCTGGGCGCAAGCCGCGCTGATCGATGATGGCGCGACGTTTGGCTACAATTTCCCGTTCTTCCGCGAAGCCTTCAGCACCAAGAAGAAGGGCTTCAAAGGCTTCACCGAGATGGTGTTCGATAAGCGCAAGATGCCGGCCTTCCAGGACAAGCTGGGCGGGCTGGCGCTGGCCTATGGCAAGGATGAGGTCAGGTCGGCTGAGGTATTTGCCGGGGATGTCGCGCTGACCATGCCGGAGGAACAGGCTGCCGCGTATGAGGAGGTCATCGATAAGGCGGTCAACCTTGACGGCTACGATGAGATTGAGATCAAGGCAACGTTCCATCGGCTGCGGCAGGTCGCGGCTGGCTATCTGCCATTCGATCACGACAAGCATGGACGGATGACCGTTCATTTCGATGGGTCGGTCAAGCTGCGCTGGCTGGCTGAGATGCTGGATACCCTGCCGGCCGGCATCCAGTTATTGATCTTCCACGAGTATACCCATAGCGGGGAGCTGATCTGCAAGGCGCTGGCGCAGGCCAAGCTGACCCATGCATGGCTGCGCGGCGGGGACGATCGGCGCGGGGACAAGGTTGCGGCGTTCCAGTCCGGGGAGGCGCAGGTCTTGGTCGCCCAGAGCCGGGTTGGCGGGACCAGCCTTGATCTGCCCCAGGCTGACTATGTCCTGATGTTCGAGTGCCCGGTCAGTCCCAGGGACTATGAGCAGGCGATCGCGCGGCCGATGGCGCGCGGGGACCGGCCGCTGATGCTGGATCACCTGATCGCGGCGCCGGTCGATCGCAAGATATTGGCCTTCATCAAGGAGGGGCGGGACCTGTCGGATGAAATAATCCGGTCGGGGCGCAAGTTTTTCAGCGATCTGCGCGCAAAGTAGCTTGCGTTTGTGGCGGCTCGCGCGTATAAAATCCGGGTTAACCAAGGAGACCAACCAATGCCCCGCGCAACCGTCGATCCCGCGCTGATCGCGCCGCCTGCCCCGCCCCCGCAGCTTTCGCCGCTGCAACTGATGATCGCCCGCCTGGACAGCCTGCCGGTCGATGGCAAGGCCGATCAGGTCGAACTGCTGATGACCGCCCTATCTGCCGTTGAGACCTGGGCGATGGGGACCAACCCGGCCGATGTCTTCATCCGCAAGGTCGCCCAGCATGCCCGCGAGCGCGTCCTGGCCACCCAAGCGCGCGGCAACAAGGGAACGGTGATCGTCGGCCGGGGGACCAACTGATGGCCATGACAAAAGTTAAAATCATCGTTGAGCAAATGGGCAAAACAGCTTGGACATGGGAATTGCGTGATGCTGTGCCGCCAAGGTTAGGCGGAACTGGTCGAATTGCGCTTTCTGACCAATGTTTCGCTACGGCCGAACGTGCAATGGCTAATGCAATTGAAATTAAAGACCGATATGTAAAATGACACCAGAACAGCTAGCCAAATCTGGTAGCGAGGATGCCGAGCAATCGGCATTCTTCGCGTACGCCCTACAGATGAAATATAATCCGGTCGGGACGCAAGTTTTTCAGCGATCTGCGCGCAAAGTAGCTTGCGTTTGTGGCGGCTCGCGCGTATAAAATAGGGACCAACCAAGGAGACCCCCAATGGCCAAGTTTCGCGCGCGTTTCCCAAATCATCATCATCCCAAATCGTTTACCGAAATAATTCAGGCATTGGACGCTGGTAAACTGTTTTGGAAATTCACCAACCATCCCACCCTGTGCCCGGTAGTACGGCGCGCTAATGAACCGCGTCGGGCAGGTATGGTTGCCATCGCGGTGCAAGGCGGTCCTGGCCCCGGCGTCGCGATGTGGCACACCACCAGCATGACTGATGCCCGCCTAATGTACATCCCAGTCGTGGAGGGCTGATGATGGCCAAGCATGCAATACTTATCAAGCATCGGGCGCGCAAGGCGCTAGCGTCCGGCTTTGTCAACACCGCTGTTTACCCGCAAGGCGTTGGCGGGATCGATGGCCACGAATGTTGCATCGGTCTGGAGGTTAACGGGGTCCGGCTGATCATGCCACGATCGACCTGGGAGGAGGCCAACAAATCGCTGGAAAGATTACTGGCTGATATCTGATCCAATTAGGGGCGCCTTCGGGCGCCTTTTTTATTTGCCTTGTGGCGCGGCATCCCGTATATATCGCCGGTCACCAACCGACCTACGGGAGAACCCAATGGCATCCGAACTTCGCTTTCGCGGCAAGCGCGCCCATCTGTTCCAGACCTCAGCGATCGTCGCGCCGCCCGCCCCAACCGCCCAACTGCCCGCGCTGTCCCCGCGCCAGATCATGCTGGCCAACCTCGAGAAGCGGGAGCGCGCCTTCGACGCCGAGCAGGCCGCCAAGCCGGTCTTCGTCCCATCGCCGCAGCAAGCCGCCCTATTCGACTGGGTTGAAACCGGGCACGGCAATGCGGTCCTGCTCGCGGTTGCCGGTGCCGGTAAGTCAACCACGCTGATCCAGGCGCTATCCCGGATGCAGGGAAAGATATTCCTGGGCGCCTATAACGCCAGCGCCGCCAAGGACCTCAAGGCCAAGGCGGGGGCAGAGGGCATCGGCAGCAACGTCTACATTGCAACCATGCATAGCGCCGGCTACAGCGAGTTCCGCAGCGCCTTCAAGGGCGTTGTCGTTGAGGAGACCAAGGTCGCCAAGCTGATCGATGATCTGGGCAAGGCAATGCCGGCGCGGCGGGAGGAGATCGATAGCGCCTACAGCTTCATCCGCAAGATGGTCAGCTTCGGCAAGCAATATCTGATCGGCTGCAAGGGCAAGACCGCGATCGATGATCTGGCGACTTGGCGCAAGCTTGTGGATCATTTCAGCGCGGACCAGGACCTACCCGAGACCTATGACGTTGAGGAGGTCCTGGGTTGGGTCCAGACGATCTACAAGCGCAGCGCGGATCAATGCCCCAAACTGATCGACTTCGACGACATGCTGTTCGCGCCGATCTACTATCAGACCCGGCCATTCCAGAACGACTGGTTCCTGGGCGATGAATGGCAGGATGCCAATCCGGCAAGGCTTGAGATGGCGCAGCGCATGGTCAAGCGGACCGGGCGGGCGCTGTTCGTTGGCGATCGGCGCCAGTCGATCTACGGCTTCACCGGAGCCGGCGGGGATAGCATGGACAAGACTATTGAGCGGTTTAACGCGATCGAGCTGCCCCTGACCGTCACCTATCGCTGCCCCAAGGCGGTTGTAAGCTTTGTCAGGGGCTTTGCGCCGGAGTATGACATCATCGCGCATGACCGCGCGCCAGAGGGCATCGTTCGGCCTGTAAACGTTGCTAATGTCGTCCCCTGCCCAACATGTAAGGGTACCGGCAAGGCGGGCGAGCTGGTTGGCAAGGTGGAGTGGCCATTTGCCGAGAAGCCGATCTGTCCCGATTGCCAGGGCAAGCCATTGCCGGTCAAGCCTTGGTTCATGCAGGACGCGCCGGACGCGACCAGCGCGGTCATCTGCCGGTTTACCCGCCCCCTGATCGCGACCGCCTACCGGATGATCCGCGAGGGCGTTGCCTGCAAGGTTGAGGGGCGCGACCTCGGCAAGGGGCTGGTAGCGCTTTGCCGGCTATGGAAAATCCGGTCGATCAAGTTGCTTGAGGAGCGGCTGGCCAAGCATCTGGAACGCGAGATCGCCAAGGCGCGCGCTGCCAAGTCTGAGCGCCGGGAGCAGGACATCACCGACAAGGTCGAGACCATCCGTATATTTATCGATCGCTGTCGGCAGCAGGGTAAGACCCAGATCGATGAGCTGGTGGTGGAGATTGAGTCGCTGTTCCAGGATGATGTTACTGGCATGATAACCCTATGCACCGGGCATAAGTGCAAGGGCCGCGAGTGGCAGCGGGTCTTCTGGCTGCGGACGGCAACCACCATGCGGCTGCAAAAGGAGTGGGAGGAGGAGCAGGAGGCCAACGTAAGAATAGTGATGGGCACCCGATCCAAGTTCGAGATGGTGCTCGTTCCCGATAACCTGATCTAGAAGGGGGTCACAATTATGATAATTCTGTTGGTTCTGATCCTGGGGGCGCTGTTGTTCCCAGGCATAATGCGGGGCGCAGTTTACATCATCCTGATCATGCTGGCGGTCGCAGCGGCGGGGGCAGGCTGATGCCGTTTACATGGCTCTGCGCGCCGGTCCTGATCCGCACCATTGCGCCAGTCGCAAAGCTGGCAGCCAAGGGCGCCAGCATCGCGGTAAAGCCCATTGCTGCGGGGGTTGGGGTCGGCCGGCGCATCATCCATCACTGGCATAAGCCCCACGCCGTCGCGGCAAGGCGCATCATTCGCCACAAAGCGCTGGTCGCCTTTGTATGCTTTGCGGTCCCGCTAGGCGGGCTGGCAGGCGGCGGGGCGCTCCTTTGGGGACCTGGGGGACTATCAGGCGGGGGCAACCTTGAGGCGATCCCAGGCGCGTCCCAGGGCAGCAGCGCGGAGGCATCACCGGTCAATATCCCGGAGCCTTCGTCCATGCTGATCTTGTTGGCGGCAATCGGCGCATTATTGATAACAAAGCGCAATGATTAGGGTCAATAAAAGACCGGCCGGGAGGTGGGTCCCGGCCGGCTAGTTTGCATGTCTATTGAGAGACCAGGGCAAATCCCAGGTGATGGAGTTGCCCCGCGCCTATATGGGACTTGCGCCCCTGATTGCAATCAAGCCTACGTTATCAGGGGTTCTTCAATCCGGCCCGCGCAACGTCGGCCGATGTGCCGCTTGCCGCTGCGCTGGCGGCCGGGATCATATTGACCTCCATCTCAATGACCGGCAACAGGACATCGGCAAGCTGGACCGCCTGCAATGCCTTGGGCGGCAATCCGGGGATACTGCCGGCAGCCGCGACGATCGCGTTGATGTCGGCCTCAACGCGCTTTACAACGGTCTGCTGCGCCGCCTGACTATCCGCCGCCGCAAAGGCCCCCGCCTCTGCCTGCAAGTCCGCCAGGGCGCTTGTAACCGCTGGCGGGACGCTAACCCCTGGCATGTTGCCCAGCGCCGCCTGCAAGCCGCTGGCGGCTAGGCTGATGTCCTGCGCGGCCTGGGATGGTGTTTGCTTGCCACAGGCTGCCAGGGTCAGGGCAAAGCCGATCGCGAACAGTAGGGCGATCACCTTGGTAAGTGGGGTGCTGCCCTGCATGGCGGCGGTCGATGCAGGGGCAGCGGTAAAGATGCCGGTGATCGGCTGGCCGGTCAGCGCGCGGAAGATCAGCGTTGCCACCATGACGATTGCGCCGGTCACCATTGCGCTGGTGTTGGCGTCCCAGCCAAGGCCATAGCGGGTAACAACCCAGGAGACCACCAGCGCGATGGCATTGCCCCAGACCGACTTGGAGGCGAGCAGGGCCTTACCGGTGAACATGCTGGCAAGGTCGGGATCGACCGCCTGCGCCTTGCGGATCAGGTCAGGTAAGGACTTGGCATCGGCGATCAGGTCATTACGGGTGACAAGGTTGGGATTGGATGCGGCGGGGTTGGTCGTTGACATTTATACCTCTCCTTTGGGTGCGCGGTATCGGACAGTATGTTCTGGCTGGTTGTAGGAGCCGGCAAGTCGATCGATCTGTTCAGCCAGTTGATTGCGCGTCACCATGATTGCGAGCATGTTGGCGCGGTCAACTGCGGCAGCCTTGCGGTCATCTTCAAACTTGACTTGTAGGCCCTCCAACGCCCGCCATATACGGTCGTCGGTTTTATCCCGTTGACTTAGCGCCTCGTTGCGTAGGCTATCCAGCTTTGTTTCAAGCTGTCGCATGGCGTTGGTGATCGCCATCGCAGCCTCCTTGTTGCCCGCCTCTACCCGATCTCGGGCCGTATCCAAATCACGACGAAAGGTTTCATCCATTTTATCGAGCCTCCCATGTAGGGCGCGCTCAACCCGGTCGATCCTTGCATGGGTGTAAACCATGATGCCGCCCAGAATACCAGCCAGGACAGCGGCGGCCCAATCGATGATAGAGGTTAAAACTTGGAACCATGAGCCAGGGTCTTCTGGTCCGGTCGCCATGATGAATTATGCGACCCCAACTTTTAGTACCGTATTCAAGAATCCTTTTATTGATCCATAGAGCGTCTGAAGCGCGGTCAGGTTCAGCGCCTGCCCTTGTATAATGGCCTCAAAGTTAGCGCTTGGATGCAAGCCCGATACCGGGCGCCCACCATTGACGCCCGCGAAGATATCAACGGGGTCGGTGTTGTTGGCCAGATTTTCCGTAGCGGTTACTGAGGCCCCTGATGCCACATCAAACAGGGTAGCCAGTTGCCCATTGCCGCCCCCTGACATCGCATACATGCGAGGCACCCGCGTATCAGGAACCGTCAGGGTTGTTGGGAACAAATTGCCAACGCCACCAAAGATTGTCGGCTGATTGGAGTTGCCGGCGAGGGCTTGGTTGAGAAGGAAGTAGCGCTGCTGACAGCCCATCAGGAAGTTGGTGGTCCCTGCACCCGGCCCCTTGCCTACGAATATCATGGTCCAGGGTTGGGAATTATCAGCTTGCAGTGCAATTTGGGTGGAATAACCGGCTCCGGTGGTTCCAGTTGTCCCAACAATGGCGTTGGAAGTAATTGTTGGGGCGGAGCAGCCTGCGGGGACAACGAGCGCCGGCTGGCCTACGATCTGATTCTGCCCTAAGCCTGTTCCAAAGAACACCCAGGAGACCGATCCAATGGGGAGGTCAGGAAAAGTGACCGGAGACAGCGGGAATATATCATCCCCAAGACGTTTCTGACTTGCCATGCGTATTGCCCCTTATGCAGAGAAGTCCTGAACAGCAATGACCGGACGCCCGATCAGTTCCCCCCATCGGCTGCTGGGGTGAGCTGGCGACCCGCCGAAAGCCAGATCGGCATTGGTATCCTGAATGCCCCGCGCTTCCCACACCGTTAGGCTAGGGGTAAAGGGCATGATGGCGTCCACCCAGCAGCGATCCAGGGTCAGCGTTGCTGAAACGGCCGGGGTAAGCAGCGGATTAAAGTAACCGCCAAATCGCTCTATCACCCCACTATAGGCCACCGGAACCTCATTCATAGTTGATGCATGGGAACCGATAGCATAGCGCACGATGACCTGATCGCCTTTGAACGAAAAGCCAATCCACGCACCGGGGTTGGTATCGGTTGTGACCGCAATGCCGGTATCGGTCTCGGGGAGGCTGATGCGCCCAACAAACACATCCAGCGTCAAACCTCCGCTGAGATCGCGCGGGAATGGATCGGCCAGCGTGACATGCTGCGCATCGGTATAGCCGGTGATTTTAGTCCGGAACGCGGTGCCGTCGCTGAAGAAGAAAACGATATCACTCTGCGCTGTGGCATCAAACGGAACAAACTGATGCGCTCCGATGGTAATTGTTTCCGTCACCCCCAAAGTATCAATGGTGTTGTTGGGGACATCGCCCATCCATGCGACTTGATCCGATGCATGTTCCCGCAGGAAGAACCGCTGCAACGATTGGTTGTAGCCGCCATTTGGGACAAGGATCGATTTGAAGTCGGTCGTGGAGTCAAACGGTCCCGATCCTGATACGGGGGTAGCGACTATGTATCGATAGTTGGTGCGCCCGCCTAGGACGATACTGCCATTAAAAGTGACGGTAGGGGCCGCAACAGCAAGGCTTGTGCTGCCAAGACCAATGGTGCATGGGGTCGATATGCGCATGCCCCAGGTCTGGGCGTAAACCGTCAGATGACCGGCGGCATTGCATCCGATCCGGAAGATATTCTCCTGTTGAGTGCTAACCTGGAAGTCGAACTGTTGACCGCCAGCCCAACCAGCCGCGCCGGTTGACCCAGGCAGGTTAATGTTGCCACCAAAGTCTCGGCATCGGCAGGGCCAGGAAAGGGGCAAGGTCGGGCTTATAGTGGCGCTGAAAGACGGCAGCCGCCGTTCCCAACGTCGGATGGCATCAAATCCCCAGGTAGTTTGTTGCTGGGTGGATGCAAACTCCATCACGCCAAACTTTAGTTTCTTGCCAAGGCTGCGGATCACCCCATTACCGTATTCATCACCAGCCAGTTCCGTCGCCTGACCGGGGACGGAACTTATGCCGAAGGCATGGATGAAGTCGGTCATCAACACAACATCGGTGGGTGGCCCGCTGCCATGCGTTATGGCCCTGATCTGATTGATGACCGACATCACATCCAGCGGATGGAAGTTAAAGTCATCATTTCCCTGCGACATCATAATCAGCACGCCATCAGGCGCCAGCGGCAGGATGAAGTCGCGCAACCAATTTTTCGATGTATCAGTCATCCAGAAGTATTGCTGGTCCTGATTAGCCGCGATACTGGCAATCGACCCGGCGTAGTTGAGACGGCTCCATGTCCCGCCACCCCAACCGCGCAAGATGAAATTGATAGTTTTGTCCGGGTTCTGCGCTCGGATATATTCCATCAACAATGCGGCGCGACCCCACATCGGGGACTGCCGCTGCGGGTCCATCTCCGAGAGGCTGTCGCCAGTAAGGACAAAGGTATAGGTCGATAGGCTGGCGAGCCGGGGCAACTGCTTCCATCCCACGATGCCCTTGACCGGCGGGAGCGGAGGGGATGATCCAACCGGGCTTGGCTGGCGAGGATAAGGCTGCCCGCCACCATCAATTGTCAGCGCCTCAACATTGTCCCCCATCCAAATAGTATTGTTGAGTGCAATGGTAGGGTCAACGCTCGTCTGGCCGTTGAAAAGTGGGGTCCAGGCGTCGCCAATGATAAGCGAGTTCAAAAGGAACTTCTTACCATTGCCCCGGAAGTATAGGAACCGGGCATTGGCCGCCGCCGCAGCCTGACCGGACAGCGCAACCGCTGCGCTGTCATCCGTCCCCCAGGCCGTCCTGTAAGCAGTGCCAGCCTGACTTGCCAACGGGAAAGCCAGACTAACCGTGATCTGGTTGGGCGCTGTTACCGCACTAATGCTGGCCATATAAGCATTCTGGCCATAGGTCAGCGTCGCATCGATAACGCGCGCAAGCGTGATCGGGGCGCGGTAGATGCGGGGGTAGGCGCCATCAATGTAAAGAGTCTTGCCTACATCCTGGGGAGCGCGCCAGCATGGCCAAAGAAGGTTGATGTTGGCGTTGGTGAGCGGGGTTATGCTGGCGGCAGAAACAATCATGTTCTGGCCATCAACATATTGAAGCATCAGCGCCACTAGATCAGCGCTGGCGGGTCCTCCTCCGGGGACATGAATATATCCCCCCACATCATCCGGTTGGAATGCAACGCCGGACCCATAGGTTGCCCCCACAAGGGTGACCAGGGCCGTCCCCGAGGCTGCGCCCGCCGCAAGCGTTGTCGATCCAGAATACCGATAGGCGGTTACCGTTGTGCCTGATGCGCTGAAAGTCAGATAGAGGAAGCTCCTTTGCATATCGCCAACCGCGCCATACGTAGGATCGGTTACATCGATAGCATTCGACGGCGCAGGCGCGGAAGATATTCCAGAGCTTAGAGAGCCGGTGACCACCAGATTGCCGATAAAGTACCAGCTATCCTTGCCGGGAAAATAGAACATCCCGACCTTGTCATTCACATCCCCAATATTCCAACTTATTGGCAGGGATAGGGGCAATGGCCCATCTTGATCATCTGATATGGTGATCGCAGTTGCGCTTATAGGGTTTTCAAACGAGGCATCAATCAGATATGCTTGATTGACCCACAACACCCCAGCTCCAAGCGGGTGCTGCGCGTTGGTGATACCATATGATATATTTGCCGGGGAGCTGGAATCCGTCACATAGTAACCATATCCAGGGATGGGCGGGGATAGCACCGCGCGGTTCTCTGTGCCATCAGCAGTACCGAGCTTTGTTTGTCCGGTGGTAAAGCCGGCGGTGACCTGGACATTATCAGCAAACTGAACCGCCATCGTGCCGAAGCCAGATGAAATCTGGACGCGCTGCCAGATGGTGCCAGAGTTGACAATCCAATCGCCGGCAAGCCAAGTCGTCAGGCCATCGATCGCGGCGGAAGTCCCGCTGTTGTTGACTACGAAAAAGTCGTTCTTTGAGCCGCCAACGCCCCCCGAAAACAAGGATGGTCCCGCGCTTCCATTAAGCAGGATGGAGGTATTGGCGACCGGATTCCAAGAGCCAAGCCGGTTGAAAGTAATGGTCGGATTGAGGATATTCTCGCCGGAGGGGACCGCCACGCCGTTGACATAAAGCTGCCCTGAAATATTTACATCGCCATCCTGCATGCCCCCAGGAACCGGGGCCGGATCGCCAACAACAGTCTGCCGAAGCCTGGGGGCGGGAAAATCTGCTACGTCCGTCATTGCGTTTCCCTTAGTAGAGTAAGATTGCGCCAGGAGCCCCCAAGCCGCCGGTGCCGGCAGTGCTGGCAGTCGAACCGGCGCCAGACCCCCCAGCACCATAGCCAGTGCTATCTGCCGCGCTGCCATTAGTGCCAGGAGTCCCGCCGTTGCCCCAGAATCCTTTACCTTGCGCGCCAGTCCCGGCAGAGCCAGTCAGACCCGTATTCATTTGAGTAACCCCAATAATGAATACGCTGGTTGTTGGGATCAGCGAAGTCCCACTGACCATCGTATTAAAGCCGGCGCCAGTAGCGCCAGTGACTACAATGCCCGCGTTGCCTGACGTAGAACCTTGTCCGCCTAGACCGCCTTTAGCGGTTAGCGTTCCGAAAGTTGTATCGCCACCCGTTCCGCCCGTTCCGCCCGTATTTGCTCCGCGCGCCCCGCCTGCCCCATTTGCATATGCGATAACTTGTCCGGGTGTAACCACCATTACGAACGAAATCAAAACTCCTGCCAAACCATTCCCGGCTGTAGCTGCCGCCGCTGATACACCGCCGCCGCCGCCACCCGCTCCGGTCATGGCGCCGCGCAGTCTGGTAACGCCCGCCGGAACGGTGAAACTGCCGCTGGTAGCAGTCAACAGTTGCGGGGACGCCAGGGAGACGATGGCTGCGCCGGTCACCCGCCCCTTGGAGTCAACAGTCAGGCCGTTATAGGTGCCGGCGGCAACGCCGGTGGTGCTTAGGACTGCGCTAATAGTTCCAACATTGTTGAGGCCGGTCACATCGCCAACCAACTCAATGACGCCACCCTCAACCGGAGTAACCGCGCCAAGGATCGCAACGCCAAAAGCATTCAGATCATCGGCGGTGATGGTCTGCCCTGGCTGAAAGAACGCTCCAATAGAACCTGACATCAGCGGCGCTCCTTATGCATACTGTCCGCCCGATGCGACGGACCCGGCGCTGCCGCCCGGGAAGTAGGTGCCGCCACCACCATTGGTATTTATCACGCCGTTAATCTGCGCCAGATAGCGCGGGCCGGTTGCAGCGCCGGAATAGGGCGATGTGTTTTGAACGGATTGGATGGCACCAACAGCGGAGGCGATGGCAAAAGCAGTACTAAAAGCGGGCGTCCCGGTTAGAGTGACCGTGTTTCCGCTGGCAACGTTGATGCTGCCCCCGGTCTGCGCGAACAGATGGGATGCGCCCCCGCCGGTGATAGTGTAAGGACTGGTGCCGGCCTGAATAACGCCAGAGCTGCTTGCCACAAGCTGATTGCCGCCGGACGATCCAAAGGTTGTGGCCTGACCAACCGTAAAGATTGATCCGCTCTCCGATCGGACGGTATCAAAGCCGGTACCGGAAGTCATGGTCAGCCCTTGGGTCTGAACCTTGGCCCCCTGTGCGCAATCGATTGTGACCGCCCCTGTGGTTTGCAGGATAACGGTGCCAGGGGAGGAGACATTGCCCAGCAGGGTGATAGGATTACCGAATACCCCGGGGGCCGGGCCGTTAGCAAGAAGCAGCGATGAGCCGGTTGCCGCATAGGTCCCCGCCGCAATGTTTATGAAGACATTGAAGCCGTTGACATCATAAGCAGCCTGCACATAGTTGTATGCATGCTGGATGGTCAGGAACGGCGAGCCGATGGTGAGACCGGTGTTGAGACTATCGCTCCCGGTTGTTGCCACATAGATATTCAGATCGGCAACCAGCTTAATACGCTGAAGCTGGTTCAATGCTGCAATAAACAACGCCTCAAGCGTTGCGGTTGTGCCATCATCAACCGCGTTCTGTCCGGTTCGATCAACGATGAACTGCGCGATCATGCTGGAAATAATCGATGCCTGCCTGATTGGCTTGTTGATCCAGGCCGAGGGCAGGATGCCGCTGGTCCAGCCAGTCGATAGCCAGGACTGAACCGCGTAGAGCGCCTGACTGATGACATTTGCCCCGCCTGCGCCGGCAAACACCTTGAAGTCATTTGTTGGCATTTATCGTTCCTCAGGTTGGCATATCTATTTCAAGCGCGCCGACATCCAGCCCGCTCACATATTGGTTCTCAACGTCAAGGCCAAAGATCGGGGCACTGGGCACGGAGGTCACAAAGTAAAACGCCTCAATCCCTGCTGGCTTTAAGTTGAGCAATCCCTGCGAAAGTAGCGCCATGTAGACCGGCGGCGGGACAACGCCTGAGATCGCAAAGAACATGCTCAGGTCACAGTTGTCCTGAATGAAGATGTTTGAACCCGGCGAGACGTTATCAAATAGCTCTTGCAGCGCCACCACAGCACCAGCAACCGTCCCGTCCCAACTGTTGGCGATGATCTTGGCCTTGATCAGGAACCGATAGGTCGCATCGTTAAGGCTTACAAGGCCCTCCAACGGGTCAAACGGTCCCAGGAGATAGCCTTGATCCAGTCCCAGGCCCTCGATGTCCAGCGAGAAGTAAACGTTGGTTAGCGGAACCGCGATCGTCCGGCTGATCCCAACCCACTCGCCAATGGTGTCAAGCTGATCACCAACCGCGACATCGACATCGAACAGCGCCGGCATCGATAATGCCGCATTGGCCTGATCGACCATCGGCTGACAGGACAGCGCAACGGTTGCAACGAACTTGGGCTTCTGATTATGCTCAGAGGTGATCAACCCGAGATAGCTGTCAAGGATCACCGGGCCATTGGGGGCCGCCATTATAGCACCGTAAGGGTCACTGTTCCGGCAACGGCAATACTGTCAAAGCCGATGCCGATGTCAACGGTACCCGGACTGGCGGGATGGATGGCAGCCTTGACCGTCCCCACGTTCAGGTCATAGGTCAAGGCATCATCGGGGCTGGCCGGGCTGGCGCTGGGACCTGATAGCAGGGCCGGAGCATAGAGCCGGCTGATCAGGACATCATCACCGGCGGTCAGCGTGTTGATGTAGGTCGTCATGGCGTTTACAATTTCATCGCCGATTGCGCTCTGATAGTTGTCCAGCGCGGTGATCGTCAGACTGGTGTCGATGGTCTGCTGCTGCGGGATGCTGAAATTGATGGCATGGTCAATCCCATAGGCATCCACATAGATGCCTGATGTATTGCCATAGGTCTGCGTTCCGGGCGGCTTCTTTAAGCCGATGGCGTTCACTATGGACTGGATGCTGCCGCCCTGGACAACGATGGCAAACGAGTGGGGCGGCAATCCATCGAGGTCCGTTGTCCCCTCATCGTTCTCCAACGCCTTGACGCTTTGCACGCCCGTTACATTGGCAACAGCGCCCGCAATGGCGGACAGGGCATCTTGCGCCGGCAGGTTGGTTGAGATGCGCTGGCGCGCGCGTAACTGGGCGTCGTTCTCGGATGGGGCGCCTAGGGTCGCGGCCTCGGGGTTATCGGATGCCTGCCAGCCGGCCACAGGGGTTAGGATGTTGACCAGGGTATGCGCGCTGGCTGGGATTGCGCCGGGCGTTGTGCAGGTGCCGGTGACCGTTATCGACCCGCCGCCTGGGATTGTGATCGTCCCCGGCATCAGCCATTGGGTGTTAAGGTTCTGGTTATCCCCGACAATCCCGTTGACGATGCCCTTGCCCGCTTGGCCGGTCAGGGTGATGGGGGCGGTGCTGCGGGTCGGGACATCGCGGTTGATGCCGTTAATTTTCACGTTGATGCTGAGGCCGGCGCCCTGCGCTGTTGCTGGCGACTGGTTCTGATAGGTCGCAACGATGGCCATGTTTTCATCGTTGATGGCCTTGGCCTGGATCGCGATCCATTGGCCGTCCTGGGTGTCGGGGGTCAGGACCGCATCGGAACCGTAGACCTGCTGATAGGATGCCTGCAAGGATAGCAGCACATCCTCAAAGCTGGGGATGGTGATCCCGCTGGCATCGATCGTCGGAGCGAGGGTGGGTAGCGGATAGGTTGTCATCCGAGGATGATGCTCCCGAGGGCGTTGCGGCCGTCTAGGTTGAGGACCAGGACCGGCAGGGCCGCTGGGGCGCCGCCCGATATGCCGGGCTGGCCGGGTGGCCCAAGCGATACTTGACCGAACTGGGTGGTCAGCGTCGCCTGGATGGTCAGGACGCGGGTCTCGCCATCCAGGCTTGAGGAATAGCTATCGAGCTGGATGACGCCTGGGGTGCCCAGCAGGACCGCCTGGATCGCAGCGTCATAGAGCGGCTGCGTATGGCTGCCGAGTATCTGGGTCGGATATGGCGTCCCCTGGGTCGTGTCCAGAAACCATTCGCCCTCCCATAGCAGCAGGCGGGTCTGGCAAAGCTGGCGGACGGCAGCGGGGCTATTGATGAGGAAATTGGCGCCGGACCCGCCGAACGTCATGTCCCCATTGGCATCCATCGTCCTGACGCGCATGGGTAAATCCTATGAGTTGGGGATCGGGGGCGTTGTAGCCTGCTCGCTGTCCCCATGACTATCGGCCGGCTGATTGTGGTCATGTGTCAACAGCCCAACGGTTGCGCCGCTATCAGCGCCGGCTGTGATCTCGCCCGTCACAAACAGGTCGCCAAATATCTTGACCTGATCGGATACGTGGATGTTGACGAAGCCGGTCGCCTTGTCGATCTCGATGTAGTTGGTCCCGGCATCATCCCTAAGCTGGACCGTTGTTGTGGATATGCCGGACAGCTTGCGCGGGACCGATCGGAAGCCGGGGATCGCAAAGCCATCGGACAGATCATGCGCGCGGAAGTCAATCGCATTGCCGACCCCGCCATTCTGCCACCAAGCATCGATGCAGCGCGAACCGAAGACAACCAAGACCTCATCGCCATCCGCGATCGGCATGGTCAGGTTATAGCCGCCGCCGCCTGGGAACTGGACCGGAACCTTGATGAGCTGCGGCAGTTGAACCCATTGCTGGACCTGCTTGCCAGTCTTGGGATCAACGACAAGGATCAGGGACCGGATTGCGGGGGTGCAGGATATGGTCTGATCCGCCCCGATGCCGCCATTGACCAGGGCCGGGGTTGCCGTCCAGATGCCACGCTGCCAGCCTTGCAGGGCTTGCTTGAGGCCGGCTGTATGATCGGCAGAGCGTTCTTTCTGGTCCATTAACCCAATCCGCCACCTGTCGCGCCGCCGGTTGCGGTCCCGCTGGGATATAGCGGGACTGACTGGCCTGGGGCCGCACTGCTATCCAGCGCGAGGCAGATCAGCTTTGCGTACCAGGGGTTGCCGCGACTATCGCCTTCGAAGTCCTGCACGATGACCCGATAGAACCCATCATCGACAACCGAGGCATAGGCGCCGGCGAAGGGGTTGTCATAGGATGGCAGAATGTTGCCGTCCTTGTTCTGGGTCTGATTGACCAGAGCATTGTTGATCTGTATCCGCGTTCCCACCATGATCTTGGGATTGATCAGGATAGTAAGCTCGATGCCTTGCTGGGTGGACTGCGGGACCCCGACCAGACCAGTCTGGCTTGTGATGACCGGGACCTCGTTGGGCAGATAGCCGGTCAGCGGCACCATGACGATCTTGCCGTTCTGGACCACCCAGGTCGTGCCGGTAGTCTTGGCGACAGTATCGAGATGCTGCATCGCCATCCCAAACAGGACCCGACCGCGCGGCAAGGTCCCGCCGATGAGGTCGTTGCTCTCGCCGCTGGCAGGGTCGTCAGGGGGCGGGACAACCGGGAAGCCATATGGTCCCAGGACCGCGCTCAAAGCCGCCAGCACGTCTTTCTGCGAGGCCCCTGGGGCTAGTGTTTGGTTGACCACCGAGAAGTTGTAAGGGAGATCGCCTTCAGTCGCCATGATGTCGAGGAAGCTATCGACATTACGCTCGCGGCCGATGCGCGTCTGAACGATTGTCCCATCAAAGATGATGCCAAAATTGGTGTTCTCGTACCCGGCCTGGACAACGACGCGCGTGAACTCCTGCTGTATCTGCTTGGCGGTCCGGTTAGCCAGATTGTAGACGCGGATCACGGCGGTATTGGGGCTGCCGGCATCCTGCTGCCTGATCTGGAAAGTAAACCGGAAGGCGGACAGGTCAAGCGCGGGCTGGGTGGTCGATCCGCCTGGACCGTTGGGACTGCCGACAATCAGCGTCCCCTTGCGTATCCATTGCAGGCCGCTTTCAGCGGTCTGGGACGCTGCCGCAATGTTATCCGAGGTTAGGTTGCTGAAGTTGACCTGCGCGCCGCCCTGCCCAGCTGTAACCGCCGCGCTCATGGCCATACCACCCAGATGCCATGCAGCATGAGCAGCAGGCTAGCGCCAAACAGACCAACAACCAACCAGAACAACCAGCGCGGCATCACGGTAATGGGGCCAAGAGGCAGCCCACTCCCCATATGTTTTGGATCAGGTCAGCGCTTGCGCCAACTGCTTTCAGCTTTGCCCGCAGTCGATGAAGATGAACGCGCATTGCGTTGATAGGTCTTTCCGGTTCGTCCTCCGGCGGAGACCATACTGCGCTGATCAGCGCATCAAGCGTGACAAGCCGCCCGCGCCGAAGGGCCAGTTGGGTCAGCAAGTCGTGCTCCCTGCGCGTGACCCTGGCGAAGCCTTTTGGCCCAACCAGAAGGCGGCGGTCCGGATCATATGCGGCGGGCGGCAATGCGATCATGTCGTCACATAATAGAGGTTGCCTTGCGACCCCAGGTTATAGAAGGTCGGGACCGCCTGGGGGTCGTTATCGGTCTGGCAGACCAGTTGCCCTGTAAATCCCAGATAGTCGTAAGCAGAAAGCAGGTTGGCGCCGGTTATGAGCGGCAGGCCGTTGACGATCGGGACATTGTTGACATCCGCAATGTCAAGGACCCAGCATTGGGCAAATGTGTTCCATTTCAGGTTCATGTTATAGATGATGCCGCTGAGCGGGATGCTCAGGCGTTGCGGTGCGGCGATCAGGGGGACGCGGTATGCGGTCATGCTTCCAACGTCGCATCTTGTGGGTTGAACTTATCCCCTGGCTGGACCTGTTGCTGCCCGGTCTGTTGAACGGGCGTTGTCGCCTGGGGCTGGGCCTGCGCCGCACTGTTGATCGGGGCCTGGACAACGGTTGTCCGAGCAATGAATAGTTGGCGAAACTGGCCTTGGATAATCATGGCGTTTTCCAGCGCCTCATCCGTTCGGATCGTCAAGCCCTGGATCAGCATATTGTCGTAAGTGCGCTTGCCCGTGTAGATTTGCAGCAAGGTGCGCGTTGCCTGCAATGCAAGGAACCGTTGGTAAACCTGCTGTAGGAAACTGCTGTTGCCTTGCGGGAAGAACCCGGCAAGCGTCGGGATCGGGATGATGCCGGCAATGGTCGGCAGGCCGGATGCAAGGGCGCTGGATGTTGTGTATCCAAGGTCCATATGCAGCAGCGACGGCAGCTTGAATGCATGATCGCTGATCACTGACCCCTGTTCAACGGGATGGTCGGTGATGATCATCTCATCGTGATGTTCCTCAACCAGCGCCACATAGCCTGATATCCCCTGCTGGCGCCCGATCGGATTGGTTGTAATCGTCGGGGCGCCATCCGGTCCCTGGACCATCGTTGATGATGGAACCGGCCAAACGATCTGGCGCGTTGGCTTGGCGACAATAGAGCTGATGATCGACCGGACATAGCCGGCGCCCGAGAAGGCAGTTGCAAAGCCGCTCATGCAAGGACCGCTGTGCGGAAGTCCCGCACCATTGATGCATTAGCCTGTTCCAGAGATCGCCTGACATTGTGGCCGGTTTCAGTGCCGGTGCCGCCCGGCTGGACGGTCACGTTGTTGTTGTTATGAATGGTCACGTGCTTATCGCCCCCGTTATTGGTCGTTACCGGGGCGCCAGCGCCGAGCGGGGTTGCATGGCCGGACTGGTTCATCATGCGCTCGATCTTGCTGATGTAGTTGGAAGTCTCGCGGGGAAGGTGATCGCGCCACTTATCGCCAAATTGTTGAATATCCTTCATCACATTGCCCTCGCCCCAATTATAGCCGGCAAGGGCTTGGGCAACATTGCCCTTGAACATCGTCAAAAGATCATGCAGGTAATCCGATGCGCCACGCGCAGCCTGCTTAAAATCAAAGGGGTTGCCCACGCCATAGCGGCGCGCAGTCCCAGGCATAAATTGAAAGTCGCCTTCCGCACCTGCGGGGGATCGGGTATTGCGCCCGCGACCTGATTCGGTTGCCCAGACCGCATCAAGAACGCCGCCCGGCAGACTGCGGGTGCCTTCTAGAAAGCGGAAGAGAGAGGCAGAGGTCGCGGATGTTGCCGCATCGGGCATAGGACCGGGCGCTGATTGCTTTTGCACCCCGCCTGGGGCGGCGCCACCGGGGGCAGTTGATTTGCCGCTACCGAACCCAAACAAACCAAGGAACTTGTCGATCATATCAGGCGTCGATGGGATGTTCTTGTAGGTATCCTTGTTTGGCTTCATGCTATCGCCGGTGATCCCATGCGACTCCAACAGCGTTATGAGCTGGGTCAGCAGTCCATAGACCAAGCCCAGCGGGCCAAACATCCGATACAGAATAATGTCGGCAATGGCCTCAAAGACCAGCCGCCACTTGTCGGTCTGGCCGGTCAGCTTGGCGATCAGATCAAACAACGGGTTGAGGTCGTTGATGATAAGCTGGACGCCGCTGGCCATCTCCTTGAAGACCGCCAGGATATCCTTGCCGTGATCCAACAGGAACTTAGTGATCTTTTCCGCCCAATCCAGGACGGTGTTGGCCATCTGGATCAGCGCGGCGGTGATCTGATCGCTGTTAGCCAGCAACCACTTTTTGAGGCTATCAAGTTCCGGCCTCAACCGCGTCTCAATAGCGGTTGAAATTTTGATCCACATCAACTCAACGACTTCGCCCAACGAGCGAAGTGACCGCATAAACTCAACGCCAGTCTTGGCGGCATCGGTCAGGTTGACCCCGACCTGACGCGCCATATCGCGCCATTCCTGCTCGCGCAGTTTGACCTGATCCATGTTCTGCAGAAGCTGATACAGCGTCCGCGAACTGATCCCAAACATTTCGCCATACTGCGCGGCGATATAGAACGGCATCTTACGAAGGCGCTCAAGCAGATCGCCTTCAATCTCAACCGTGTCCCGCAGATTGCCTTTCAGGTCGCGGGTCGCAACGCCAAGATGGCGCAGCAAAGCCTCATTGCCAGGATTGGTACGGATGGCGCTGGCAAGGCTTTCCAACGCGCCGGCTGCATCGCCAGCCGATAACCCGACCTGTCGAAATGCATATTCAAAGGCTTTAAGTGTTTCAACAGCAGCGCCGGACCGCTGGGAGATATAATAAAGCTGCTCCATCGCGGACGCGGTTGCAATGACGGCAGCCTTGATCGCCGCGGCTGCTGCCTGCAAGGACAGGACCAGTTTGCCGGCAGCCTTGGTCATCCCATCGATTGTTGAGAAGAACGAGCGCACATCGTTCTGATGGACATCGACGCCCAGACCGATCAGGAACTCGCGAATGGTCGAGCGGCTGGTGCCTGACATCAGTCCTTACCATCGTTGATGCGCTGGCGGTTTTCATCCGCCATGTCGATGATGTCGTTCATCCGCGCGATATCGACAAGGCGCAGCGGGCCATACTCAATGTCGGTGTAACTACAAAGGCCGCGTTCCGCAGGTCGGTAAAGCCAGTCCTCGCCCTCGGGATGCCCGATCAGCTCAACAGTCAGCCCTGGACGGCTGCGCCGTTTGATTGGCCAGGGCTCGCGGGAAAAAAATCAGCATAGTTCTCCCGTAGCACATAAAAGACCAGTTGCATCTGCTGCGGGATGCGGATGTCCTGAAACATCAAATTACCATTGGCGCCGGGCGGGATGATGGCCTGCGATCCGGTTGGGGTCCGGCGGCGAACAACCGCCAGACAGGTCTCGATCACATAGTCGCTGTCGTCATCCGTCATAGCCGCGAGCGCCTTGGCCAGCGGGCCAACCTTCTCAAAGAACTCATCGGAGGCGCCGCCCAGCTCATCCTGCAAGGCGGCAACCAGGGCTTGCGCCGATGCCATCCCATCAGTCAGTAAAGGCAGCAGGCGGCGCAGGACGTTGCGGGCGGGGCGCGGGCGCAGCTCCCCGATCAGATACTGGTTGCCGTTGACTTCCACTTCGGCCTCAGACATCAGGAACCCTTTCTTGGTATATAGGCTGGTCTATCAACCCAGGAGCAAAGCAAACTATGAAGAAAGCCACTATCGTTCATTACACGGCGGTCGCCCGCAAGACCTATGCACTGGGCCTAAGTGTCGGGGCAGAGGATGGCTATCAGCAAGGATACGAAGCAGGCTTGAAGGTCGGAGCCAATGAGACGCAGACTGCTTTGGCCGAGATCGCCAACGCGGACAACCTGATCAGCGAAACCAACCTCAATACCCTGCGAGACCTCCTGCATGCAGTCGGCGGGGTCCCCAACGTCTACCCGCTGATCTGCGCCTGGATGCGGGGCGATGGCAGGTCCGACCCAGAAGAAGACATGCGCCTACTGCGCGTCTGGGCCTACGCCTAGATCGAGGTAACGCCGGCCCCTAGCAGCATGTCCACCTGACCAGCATCCCAGGTCCATTCCAGCATTGGACCTTCCTTGTCATAGGTCACGGTTGGCTGTTGCAGGAAAGCGCAGCCTTGCGTTGTGATTTCATCCAGGCTGGTCAGCTGGTTTACCTGGATGATGTTCTGACCATGCGCGGATGGGTTGCTGGTATCCGCGTTGTACATAGCCGATAGCAGGGCATTGGTCGGGCTGTTCTTCAACAGCCTGACCGTGACCTTGCCACCCTTGCCTGCATGCAGGCTATGCATCCAGGTCCCATCGGCGCCGATCTTCATCGTGTTCTTGGGTTCCCGCATCTCAACGGTGATGCCCCCTTCATCGACGCCAGCGCCTTGCCCCAGGGGGAAGGCTCCATTGGGACCAATGATGGTGCAGACCGTGTCCAGGAAGCTGTAAGTGTAGGGCAGGGGCATGTCAGGGCTCCTTATTGGTTGATGGTGACCGAGATATCAGCCTCATGGACCGCGCCGGCCAGCTTGGCCGCGATCTGGAAGGGGACGCTGACCCGGCGCGCTCGGTCAGCCGGGGACTGACTGGCGACGGGCGGCTGATAGATGTAGTAGCCCTTGGATAGGAAGGTGCCGTTGGTGATCGCACCGAAGCCGGTTGTCTGCCAAGTCCCAGGCGCCAGGAGGCCGTTGTTGACCGCCGCGACGCATGCCGCCTGGATCGCTGCGTTCAGGATGTTCATCCCGGCATCGGTCTGCGGAATCTTGGTCGGTGTTGTATATAGCGCGTTGAAGACGTTGGTCTGAATGGTGATCGCAAACCAGTCCGCGCCGATGATGGTATCAGTATACTGGCCGCTGACCGATGTCCCATATTGGATGATGATCGTGCCGTTGTTATAGTCAACGAACACGTTGCAGTTGATCGCCTTGAGGGCATTGGCCTGGGTCTGCGACAGGTTCTCGCCAACAACCCCCGGCTCCTGCTTGTACATCTCGGTGATCGTTGTGTTGTTGCCGGCCCAATTTGTGGTCAGGATGCGGGCAAGATAGCTGACCACCGCGTAGGGGTTGCTATCGCTGAACTGGCAACAGGTCTTATTGTAACCCAAGGTGGACAACTGATAGGGAAGGCTGGTCTGGTCATTGGGGACCAGCGCGGCGGCCTCGTTGCTTGTCGCACCATAGTAATGCTTAACAACGGTCCCCTCGATATATTGGGCAATCGATAACACATCAGCATCGACAAGCTGAGCCGCGACAACCGACAACCCATACCATTGATTAGAATAGAGGTTGTCCAGGGAGATGACCGCAGTCAGCGCGGTTTCCGCCGCAACGCCATTGGCCGTGTAAGCCCCGCTGCTGGTGGTTGCCATCCCTGATAGGGTCGCAATCGAGCTGGTCTGACCGCCCGCCAGCGTCGCGGCGGAAACCGCGAGATTGGTGCCGGATTTGGCCAGGGTCAAAGCGTTACCGCTGGTCCCCGCAGTTGCCGCCTGCACCCAAACTTTCAAATTGGGGCTATCGATGTAATACTTGAACTTGACAAGCTGGGTATCGGTAGATGCAAGCAGGAATGCGTTGAGGTTGGCCAGGGTGTTCGCAGTGCTGCCGCCGATCTGGACCTGATTGCCGGATGGCGCGCCGGACACAAAGGTAACGACCGTTCCGTTGAATGTGAACGTATCGGCGGGGGATGGCTGGCCGGAAAGGATAACCGCCCCTTGCGCGGTCGGATCGGACATCAGGCTGATTGTTGAGGTCAGCCCAGGGGTGCCGCCCAAAGTAACAAGGAACTGGTGGTTGCTGCTATTCCAGACAACGGTAGCGCCGGATGCGAAAGTATCCAACCCCGTCTGGATAACAGTGGCAACGCCATTCAGGTTACTGACGCTGGCAAAGTTGAGCCCATCCACAACAACCGGCAGACCGTTGATCAGGATGCTAAAGCCGGCTGAGGTCAACACCGTCCATGCGCTGATGAGCTGGCTGGCCCCTGGCAGCGCCGCCCCGATAAGTTGGGCGGTTGTGGCGGTCGCGGCCCAACGTCCAATGTTGAGGGACAGCGGTTGCGGCGACTGGCCAAACCATAGCGCCGCTGCCAGATACTCGGGCGAGGTGGTAAGGAAGTCAACGGCAACAGCGTTCAGCGAAGTATAGGTCCGCATACGCTGGACAACATCGATCACGTTGCTGCTGCCAACGATCAACATGGTATCAATATTCTGACCTTGCGCGGGGGTCTGCGACAGGCTGACCGACACGTTGACAAGGTTAGAAACCGGCAAGCCTTGTGCCATAGGATGAATCCCTTTCTGGTGCCGCGATTGTGGTTATGAGCTGCAAACAGTATTTTCGTTGTTCCAAAGCTGGCCGGAACCAGCGGGTCCTGCGGTCAAGGGTAGGTTGCCGCCGCCCAATGCCAGAAGTTGGGCCGCGGTAACTTCGCCAAAGAAAACAAGCGGGGCGGCGGGATCGGGCGTTGCGCCAGGAGCTATCCCAATCGAGATGCCATTGTCCCAAAGATCGCCGGGCGCCAACCCATCGGGGGAACTTGGATAATTCTCGCCCAGCAACAGCGCCAGAAACCCGTTATCGTTCCAAAGCAACGACTCTGGTGCGGGGGTCGGGGGCGCGCTGGCAATGATCTGGGGGCTTAACGCGCCAAGCTGATCGAATGGCAGTCCCGGCTTTGCATTGGTCATAGGAATTCAAGCCGCTATGGTTTGGGTGATCCAGGGCACAGGCGGCTCTCCGCCATCGAACAGGATGGTCCCCTCTGCCTGGATGATGGTTTCAATCGGGTAGATGCGCTGGACCATCCGGCGCATGCGGACCTCAACATCAACGCGATACTGCCAGCGCATCTTGAACAAGACCGGGGCAGGGGTTGGGGGGCCGCTATCAACGACCGCATACCCGGCAAGCTGCAAGACCTCGCGGTTCTGTCCAATCTGCAACTGATCGACCAGCAACCCAGCCAGGGCGTCCGCCTGCCCGTTAACGCCCAGATCGTAAAACATGCAGCGCAGCAGTAACCCTTCATGCCGGATCAGGGTACTGGTGCCAGGATTGGGCGATGGATTGTGATGCAGGTCCGCAATATAAGTATCAGGGGTGCGACTATGAATGCCGAACGCAACCCACGCAATCCCCGCATCTGGGATATTGGCCGGCTCGCCTTGCCAGATCGGGCGGACCAGCGTTGCCGGCATATTGAGGATACCAACCAGCCAAGGTTGCAGGAACTCAAGAAGCGCCTGACCTTCAAGCGGTCCGGAGGTTGGCTGGATTGGGCCGCCGGTCGCGGATGTATTTACGATGGCCCGGTCCTCCCCGCGCTGCTACTGCTGTCCAAGCCACTTCAACCGGAGCACAGTAGGCGCCACGCCCGGCTGGAACTTCTGCGCCCCAATGTCCCACCGCGGCGACCATGTTTGATTGATGATGTCAGACACCGCCGTCGGGCTGCTTCCATCAGCTAGTGTCGCCTGAATGGTCGAGTAGTTGGCCCCAGCCCCATAGATATCCGCCGAACTGGATTTGATCCTCGCGTCAAACGAACCGCCAATCGTTGGATTGACCAGTTGATTTGCCGCCGTCAGCCCGGAGCAAGGTGAGGCCAGACCAGCACCGCAGCCTGACGAGGTATTCACACCCGGCATTTGCGCCGATGTGGCGGTGATGCCGACAGAAGTGTATGTGCCTCCATAGCCAGAAGCTGGCGCGTCAGTCGCATTGTTCGCCGCATAGTCGGGGGCATTAAAAGTGAGGCCGCTTGAAACTCCCCACGGAAACGGAAAACCGACGCACAGATTGTTATAGAACGTGACGTGCTGACTGCTCCCGAAGTTGGCCTGATTGAAGGCGCACGTCGCGTTGGTAGTGCCATTCCCAACCACAACATTGTTCGCCATCACTGCTTGCCCGTATCCAAATTGGATAGCCGCGTTGCCCGTCACCGTCGAGCCGTCGATGATAACATCGTTCAGAAGCGCACAGTCGGCGTCGCAAAAGAACACGCCGTTACCGCCGGCGCCCGACTGCAAGATGCTATTCTGAATTGTCAGATAATTGCCGTGGCCGTTACCTGGGAAGAGGCCGTTACCGCCTCCGCCATGCCACGGCGCCACGGTGCCGTTGGTCGATAAAAGCTGAAGTCCGTTGATGATGCCATTGTTGTCGGAAGATGCAAAAGCCTCGCCCGCCGTTCCGTTCCAGAATGACGAAGAAGTGGTTGATGTAGTGTTCGTTATCGTAA